>PDWI01010339.1_pt1 | contig 19223 bp, 12 predicted proteins | sample 1430891 | NCBI WGS metagenome assembly PDWI01 (sample SAMN01162508, study PRJNA174530) | Oral metagenome, whole genome shotgun sequencing project. | biome: Marine environment; feature: Marine mammal; material: Swab sample of the gingival sulcus; isolation source: swab sample of gingival sulcus...
ATCCTCCGTGAATTTACGTTGTTTCCTAATTCGATTGACTGCTGTTTTCATTGCTTCTTTAATTATTTTAGCGGTCAACCTATTTCAGGGACGTACATTAAATAATTCCTAATTGCTAACAGCTAAAGGCCAATAGCCAACAGCCGGTAAGCCCCGTAGGAACGATACCTTTTTAGTGATTAAAGTTGATTGAAAACTAATTGATTGTGTGATTGTTTTTATCCTCGTCGAGGATGGATTGAAGAGTGGCTTTGGCCTTCTTTAGCACTTTCACGACCTCTTCTTGTTCTTGTTGACGTCTCCTTGCCGCGTCTAGCGCTTCTTTGGCGCCTTGCAGGGTGTATCCCTCAATTTTTACAAGCTGATAGATGGTTTTGATCCCCTGAATCTCCTCTTGCGTATAGTAGCGGCTTCCACTTTTGGAACGATGGGGCTTTATCCATTTGGCAAACTCTTTTTCCCAAAACCGGATGAGGGAGGTGTTGACGCCAAACATCTTGGCAACCTCGCCGATGGAATAGTATAGTTTTTTAGGTGTTGTCATCTTAATCCATGGATTGAGTAGGGCGTAAAGAGAGTTTCAAAATCTCCTCGTACTGATCAGGGGAGAGGTCATTAAAGAAAAAGTGTATGGGGTTGATGGCCTTACCGTTTTTTCGGATCTCATAGTGCAGGTGCGGAGCGGTGGATTTTCCGGTATTCCCTACGGTGGCAATGACCTGCCCCCTCTTTACCGTCTCCCCCTTTCGGACTTTGAATTCGTTGAGATGAGCGTAGACTGTCTGGTAGGCATATCCGTGGTCAAGCACGAGGATGTTGCCATATCCTCTTCTGGATCGTTTGACCTCCACGACTTTGGCATCCCCGGTAGCGACAACTTCCTTTCCGGTGGGGGCGGAGAAGTCAATCCCTTTATGGAATTTTCGTACTTTGTAGTAGGGATCCGGCCGGTAGCCGAAATAGGAGGAGATTCGTTTGAGGTCGATGTCTCGTATGGGTTGTATCGCCGGGATACAGCGTAACATCTCCTCCTTTTTCTTGGCGATTTCAAATACTTCGTTGAAGGACTTTGATTGTGCATACAGCCGGTTGAAAAGTTGATCCATTCGCCAGGTGGTGCTGATGATGGTGGGGGAATTTTCAAACCCCTCCAGGTGGGCGTATTGAATCACTCCGTTCTCTCCTCTTTGTGTCGAATCGTGTAATGGCTCGGCTTCAAAGATAATGCGGTAGATGTTGTCATCCCTGTCCGAGAGGTCGTCAAGAATTTTTTGAGCTTGCTCCATACGACCGTTGAGGATCGCATATTGTAGTTTGAGGTTATCAATCTCCCGTTGCATGATGCGCTCCTTGGGCGAGTTGAAAAAGAGATAGGCTGCTAAAAGAAGCAATGTGGCTAATACGAGACTTGAGATAATAGTAACGGCACTCTTGCGCAACTTGTCACGCAGTGTGAGCCGTTCTTTTTCCACTTTGAAAGAGTCGGGATCATAACGATATCTGTCCTTCGCCATGTTGTTGCTCCAAAATTAAGGAATCTTAGGTGCAAAAGTAACAAATTGGATTAAATTTGCAATTTCGTCGTGACGGCGAAGGGTAATGTTAGTAATTTGAGAGATCCATTATGAACGCTTCAGAAGTAAGAAAAGCCTTTCTTGATTTTTTTCGGTCAAAACAGCATGAAATTGTCCCCTCCTCATCGATGGTGGTCAAGGATGACCCTACCCTGATGTTTGTTAATGCCGGGATGAACCAATTTAAGGATGTCTTTCTCGGGAATAAACCGGCGGCCTTTCCGCGTGTTGCCGATACACAGAAATGCCTTCGCGTTTCAGGAAAACATAACGACCTGGAAGAGGTGGGGCGCGATACCTACCATCACACCATGTTTGAAATGTTGGGGAACTGGTCCTTTGGTGATTATTTCAAAAAACAGGCCATTGCATGGGCATGGGAGTTGTTGACGGAGGTGTATGGAATACCCAGGGAGGACCTTTATGTGACGGTGTTTGGTGGAGACCAGGGGGATGGTCTGCCCATGGATAGAGAAGCCTATGAGCTGTGGAAGGCCATTGTTCCGGAAGCACAGATTCTTTCTGGATCGAAAAAAGATAACTTTTGGGAGATGGGCGATACCGGTCCTTGCGGCCCTTGCTCAGAGATTCATATCGATATTCGGGACGATCAGGAGAAGGCGGCTTTCCCCGGTAGGGAGTTGGTGAATAAAGATCATCCCCAGGTGATCGAGATCTGGAACCTGGTCTTTATGGAGTTTAATCGCATGGCTGATGGCTCTCTTCGTCCCCTGCCCGCGAAACATGTGGATACGGGAATGGGCTTTGAGCGGCTGTGTATGGTGTTGCAGCATAAGCAGAGTAATTACGATACCGATGTCTTTACGCCGCTGATTACCAGGATTAGTGAGATGGCCGATGTCTCTTATGGGGCAAACGAGGCACAGGATATTGCCATGCGCGTGATTGCTGACCACTGTCGAGCCATCTCTTTTGCCATTGCCGATGGCCAGCTTCCCTCCAATACGGGTGCGGGGTACGTGATTCGTCGTATCCTTCGGCGTGCCGTACGGTATGCTTACACTTTCCTGGGGCAGAAAGATCCCGCGCTTTATCGCTTGGTGGAGGTGCTGGAAGTGCAGTTTCGGGAGGTTTTCCCGGAGTTGAGCAAGCAAAAAGAGATTATTGAAAAGGTGATAAAAGAGGAAGAGACCTCTTTCTTGAGAACTCTGGCCAATGGGATACAGCGCTTTAACCAATATCTGGAACAACATAAAGAGGAGGATGTGATTGATGGTGTCTTTGCCTTTGAACTCTTCGATACCTATGGCTTTCCCTTTGATCTTACGGCCTTGATGGCAGAAGAGAATCATAAAAGGGTGGATGAAGAGGCTTTTAAGAGAGGCTTGCAGGCACAAAAGGAACGCTCCCGTAAAGCGGCAGCCGTCGATACCGATGATTGGGTGGTATTGAAAGAACCGGAGGAGTCCAACGTTCAAGGTTTTGTGGGATATGATCATACGGAGCTGGCCGTGCATGTGATGCGTTATCGAAAAATCACTTCAAAAAATAAAACGACCTATCAACTGGTGTTTGACGCTACCCCCTTTTATGCGGAGAGCGGTGGACAGGTGGGCGATACCGGATTTCTTGAAGCCGTTGATGGAACGCGTATTACCATTGTGGATACCAAAAAAGAGAATGACCTCATCGTACACCTTGCTAAAAAACTTCCGGAAACGCTTGAGGGGGCTTTCCGTGCAGTGGTAGATGCTCCGCGTCGGGAAGCCATTATGCGTAACCACTCGGCAACACACCTGCTTCATCATGCCCTTCGTTCCGTGCTTGGAACCCATGTGGAGCAGAAGGGCTCTTTTGTGGGGCCCGATTACCTGCGTTTCGATTTTTCCCATTTTGGGAAGATGAGCGAGGAGGAGATGCGGAAGGTGGAGCAAAAAGTGAATGCCGAAATAAGAAGGAACCTCCCTCTGACGGAGAGGCGGGCCGTCCCCATGAAGGAGGCCGAGGCGATGGGCGCAATGGCCCTCTTCGGAGAAAAGTATGGAGATCAGGTGCGGGTGATTAAATTTGGTGATTCGGTAGAGCTCTGCGGAGGTACGCATGTGGCCGCAACGGGTAATATCGGTGTGGTGAAAATTGTCTCCGAAGGAGCTATTGCTGCTGGCGTTAGACGGATTGAAGCGATTACAGGAGAGAAGGCGGAGGCCTATCTTGATCAATTGGCTGATGTGGTCTCTCAGGCAAAAGGACTTTTAAAGAATCAAAAAGATGTGGTCAAAGGTATTGAGATGCTTTTGGCAACTAACCATGCGTTGCAAAAAGAGCTGGAGGTATTGAAACGGGAGAAAGCTGCACAGTTTAAGCGCACCCTCCTATCGGAAGTGGTTGATACCGGGAAGTATAACCTGTTGATAAAGGAGGTAGACCTTGATGCGGCTACTATGAAGGATTTGGCATTTCAACTGAAGGGTGAGCTTTCTAATTATGTGATTGTACTGGGAACCAAAGCTGAAGGAAAGGCGGGGCTGCTGGTGATGATTGATGAAGCTATCGCTAAGGGGTATGACTTACACGCCGGGACGTTGGTGCGTGAATTGGCCAAAGCCATTAACGGTGGTGGTGGCGGACAGCCCCATTTTGCTAGTGCTGGAGGGAAAAAACCGGAAGGAGTACCAGAGGCTTTGCAAAAGGCTGAAGAGATGCTTGCGTAATAGAAGTTAATTTACTCTTGGCTAAAACTTTTTTCCGCTTTGTCCGTTAGGAGTTGCAAGGAGGAAGAATGAACAAGCAACGATATTCCATAAGTGAGCTGGAACGAATGACCGGCGTTAAGGCGCATACCATACGCGTATGGGAGAAGCGTTACAGCATTGTGGAGCCCCTTCGTACCCAAACCAATATTCGTTTCTATTCCGATGAGGATCTGAAAAAGTTGCTGAATGTCTCTATCTTGAATAACTCAGGTTGGAAGATTTCTCAAATCGCCGAACTTTCTGATGAGGCGATTAGCCATGAAGTATTTAAAATTGCAACCCAAAATCAAAAGACGGAGAGTCTCATTGAACGGATGCTTCATGCCACATTAAACCTTGATTCCATCCAGTTTAATAAGGTGATTACCCATGCGGTCATTACCCATGGCTTCGAGAATGCTTTTCAAGAGGTCTTTTTCCCTTTCTATCAAAAGATTCAACTGCTTTGGCTTGCGGGAACGGTGAATGTTGCTCAACAACACTTTGCCGATAGTATTCTGCGGCAAAAAGTGATCGTGGCTCTTGATGGGTTGATGATGTCTACAAACCCCCGAGGAAAACGTTTTTTTATCTTTCTGCCGGAGGGACATTATCATGAACTTTGTATGCTTTTCTTTGCCTACCTTGTGCGAAAGGGTGGACACCGAAGCCTCTATCTTGGACAGTCCGTAGGGCAGAAGGCGTTGGTTTCGATCTCTGAAGTGAAATCACCCGATGCGCTTGTTACCACTTTCTCCTCTCCCTCCAGCAGGAGAGAGATGGAGACCTATCTGACAACGTTGAGCCATCAATTCCCCCATAAACCAATCTATGTGGCTCGTATACAGCAGCCTGATAGTAGTATTGACTGCCCTCTGGATGTGCGGTTAGTCCGTTCTGTAGAGGATTTTAAAGCAGATATTCTTATTCGTTTCCCATTGTAAATATTCATATTTCCGTTCGGAAGGTTAGACAAGGAGTGAATAGTTTTTGTTTGTATAAAGTGTTTTTAATCAGGTTTTTGTGTCTTTTTCTTTGGTTTATACTTTTTTATTTCTTGTGATTTCTAATTATTTGTTTAACTTTGCCTCTGTTTTTGTTAAACAATAGTTATTGTTGGCATTTTGAATAAATAGAGATTATGTCAGAGCAAGATTTTAATTCAAAACTACTAAGACTAAAGGAAAATTTGCACTTTTTTGCTAATTCGTTGACTTCAACCCGAGAAGAGGCGGAGGATCTGGTTCAGGATACCTTTGTGAAAGCATTGGTTCATAGAGATAAGTTTATGGAGAATACCAATCTAAAGGCATGGACTTATACCATTATGAAGAATACCTTCATTAATAATTATCGAAGAAATCAAAAGGCAAATACCTTTTCAGACGCTACGACGGATCAATATTTTATCAATATTCCCCGAAAGAACGATGAACTATCTCCTGACACTACCATTTCGGTAAAGGAGATTCGTAAGGCAATAGATCGTTTGGAAGATGTACACCGTTTACCCTTTGAGATGCATACTCATGGCTTTAAGTATAAGGAGATTGCTGAGAAGTTGGACCTCTCCATTGGAACGGTGAAGAGTCGAATCTTTTTTACCCGTAAGAAACTGATGAAGATGTTGGGTGGTGATTACCAGAACTAATCTTCTTTTTTATCCTATTGGCTCCTTTTGGAGGCGTGATAAGTGGCTTTAGAGAGCCGCTTTTTTTTATGCTTTGGGGGTGGCGGAAGAGCGATGGTTTAACATATAGAGGGCAAAGAACATTACAACAACACTTGTCCACTGCACAGCATCAAGCTGGTTCCCATTAATGAGGTAATCAAACAGGATGACGGAGGTGGGAAAGAGGAGTTCGCAGATGGTAGAGACAATGGCTTTTACATGGCGTAGACCATAGTAGTATAAAAAGATGGCGCCGCTTCCGGTGGTGATCCCGATCACGGCAAATAGGAGCCAGGAGGAGGGGGAGGTTTGTTCAAATTGCCCCCATTTATTCGAGATGATCATGTAGAGGAGCATCAAAAGGGTGGTTACCAGGTATCGGTAAAAGGTGGCAGTGGTAAAGGCGAATTTGTATAAGACTTTTTTGCTTAGTACGGTGGAGGCACTGAAGGCCAGAGCAGCCAATAATGCATAACCTGCTGCCAGAAGAGTATTGCCGCCCGTATGGAAGTTGGGACGGTTGAGCCCAAAGGTTAAGAAATAACCAGCGGCGATGGCAAGGGCTGCCCAAAGCGCATAGGACTTTCCGGGTCTCTCTTTTAAGATAATCCCCGCTAAAGCGATGCCAAAGACCGGTTGCAACTTTTGAAGCAGTGCCACAACGGTTAGGTTTTGGAAGTCAACAGTAAAGAGTGCCTTGACAATGAAAAGGGTTCCCAGGGCCCCTCCCAGTAATGCGACCATGGTGATATTTAGCAGATCCGATTTAGAGAAGTTTCTCCACTGTTTAAACTCCTTTCGTAAGAAGAACGACATCAACAGAAAGGGGAAGGCATGCAATACGAAGACCACATAGCCGGTATCCAGGTGATTCCCGCTTGTGTTCGCCAATCGGGGGGTTAAGACAACGCCATCAAACCCCCATAAAATGGCGGAAATACTGATTGCAAATGCTCCAATAGTGGAAGGCCTTATGTTTGCCATGGTCTCTTTTTATGGCAAAAGTAGGATAATTTGTTATGGAACGTCGACTTTTAGGGATAGATTTGTCACAAGACCTATCTCGTTGGAGACCTCACAGCTTATCTCATGATTTTTCGCCTGGTCGTACCAAAGTACGTCTACATGGTCCTCATAAGTTGCCTTGATAACGCCTCCTTTGATATACCAGTTCACCAAATGGGGCTTTTTCTGATACCCTAAGGTATAGATGGAGGCGTCTTGTTTTCGGGTGATGGCTCTCTCTCCTTCAATGGTATAGCCGGGATCAGCAAGCTGCTCCAACAGGAAGATCCTGGATTGGTGGAGGATGGTGTCAAAATAGGCATTGAAATGATGGTGTTCGTCGAGATGAGGCATGTGTCCTTTCCCCTTGAATCGGAAGAGGCGAGAGTCCCACTTCTTGGACAGAGCCATCGCATGAATGGCCTTGCTGCCGCACATTCGGGGCATAAGCCATCGGTTAATCTTTCCCGGTGTATTGGCAAAGGGGAATCCGCAGGAGTAGGGTACAATTTTGTCTTGGTCACCATGAAAGTGGAGTAGGGCTACCTGTTCGTTATCATCCATGATGGCAGTGGTGTCTACCGCTCCCCACATATTGATAATCCCTTTGATGGTAAAGGTGTTCGTGAGGTTGTTGCCACTCTCGTTGAGTTTACCCAAATCTTTATGGAGAAGTCCTCCAAGGGAGGATTTTGGGCGTTCACTTTCATCTAAAAAGGCTACGTTCAGCGAGGTGATTGCCCCCGCAGAGCTCCCCATTAGAAAGATGTGATTGGGATCGAACCCATAGGTTTCATGATGGGCCACCAGAAAACGTAACGCTGCTCGCGCATCCTGTACTCCCCGAACCCCGGCACGCTCTACCGCTTTCGAAGAGGGTAGAAACCCCATTCGATAGTTCATGGAGGCGACTACATAGCCTTTTTTGACGTAGTAGTTGGCCAAGGCTAAGTAAGTGGGATCTGTCTTGTCGCCAATGTAAAATCCTCCACCATGAATCAATAATAGGAGAGGCCTTTTTTTGCTGGGGTCTTTTTCCGGTTGGTAAATGTCCAGTCGCAAGGGGAGCTCTTTCTTTCTGAGCGCGCGTTTCGTGCCCTTCTCCAGGATCTCAAGGTAATCCATGTTGTCGCTCTTAAAAGAGGTCCAAAAACCTTTTGCCCTTCCATATTCTACGTCCTCATCTTTGCTGAATGTATGAAACAGATCCTCTTCATAGCGTCCGGCAAGAACCTTGTGGTGTCTGATTTTATAGGGGGTCAGGTGTAGCTGGAACGTTTTTCGCCCCCAGGGGATAAACCATAGTATCTTTCGCCGTTTTGAGAGTTGAAGATGGATGGTGTCTTCCCCTTCAAAGGTCCCTTGGTAATCCATTTGGCCTTCAAAATCGGGAGAGAAGAAGTTTATCCTCTTTTGATCGGTAATGTAGAGGCTAAAGGGGTGTTTCTTGACCAAAACACCCCGCTTCTGAATGAGGTATTCTCCCCATAAACTGTCTCCTTTTTGTTGAAGGCTATCCATAAAGATAAATTGCCCATCAAGCAGGCCCGACATTTGAGGGGAAAGTTGTTTCGAAAGGAGGGAAACTTTGTTTGCGATCTGTGTGGAATGTTCCTTGGGGGTGCATGCAACAACGATGAAACCCAGAGTGAGAGCTATCCCTATTGCTCTTGTGATGCGTTCCTTCATAAATTCTGTGATGAAAACTCTTTTTCTGTCAAAGGTATAAGTTTTGGAGAAAGAAAAAAAGAGCGTAAGAAAATATTTTTTTAATTGGGTTTGTATAAATAATAGATTATCTTTGCAGCCCCAATTTTTGGAGTAATAAGCAAAGTAAGATCAAAAAGTAGAGACATGTACTTAACGCCAGAAACAAAAAAAGAGATATTTAAAGAGCACGGCAAAGGAGAATTTGACACGTTGCATTGTTTACCTATCGCATTAAGCATTTGACAGAGCATCTGAAACAAAATAAAAAGGATCGTGTAACACAACGTTCTCTTGTACGCATGGTAGGTAAGAGACGCAGATTGCTTGATTACTTGAAAAAGAACGACATTGAGCGTTACAGGGCGATCATTAAGAAATTAGGTCTTAGGAAGTAATTCTGTGGGGTTTTTACCTTACAAGAAAAAGGCAATTAGAACAAATTGCCTTTTTTTGCATTATATTATATACAAAGTAGTACATACTTAATAAAAATTTAGCATGTCAATTGAATCTATTTCCAAATCCTTTGAACTGGGAGATGGAAGACAAGTAACTATTGAGACCGGCAAGCTGGCAAAACAAGCGGATGGATCTGTAGTCGTAAAAGTGGGTAACACCATGTTACTGGCAACTGTAGTGAGTGCAAAAGAGGCCGCAGAGCATGTGGATTTCATGCCCCTGTCGGTTGATTATCGTGAAAAATATGCAGCCTTGGGACGTTTTCCCGGTGGCTTCTTCAAACGTGAAACAAAGGCTTCCGATTACGAAGTGCTTATCTCTCGACTGGTAGATCGGGCTTGTCGCCCCCTCTTTCCGGATGATTACCATGCCGAGACCCAAGTGCTGATTACCTTGATCTCCGGCGAGAAAGAGACCCTGCCCGATGCGTATGCCGCACTGGCCGCATCTTCGGCACTTACCCTTTCCGATATTCCCTTTCACGGTCCCATCTCCGAGGTTCGCGTAGCTCGTATTGAGGGCGAATTCGTGATCAACCCTTCCGTTGAGCAAATTGAGCGGGCTGACTTAGAACTTATCGTAGCCGCATCCATTGAGAATATCATGATGGTGGAAGGCGAGATGAAAGAGGTCTCCGAAGAGGTGATGATGGAAGCCATGAAGGTGGCTCATGAAGCCATTAAAGAGCAGTGCCGTGTGCAGTTGGAGTTGGCCAAAATGGCTGGTAAGCCAAAGCGTGCGTATTGCCATGAAACCAACGATGAGGAGTTGGAAGCAGCCGTACACCAATTTGCCTATGATAAATGTTATGAGATTGCAAGTCAACAGATTGCTGACAAACATCTTCGTTCAGAGAAGATAGGGGAGGTAAAAGAGGCTTTCATTGAAACCCTGGAAGAGGGTGTTGCCGAAGAGAAAGCACCGCTCATTGGCCGCTATTTTCATAAAACACATAAAAAAGCAGTGCGTGACTTTATCCTGGAGTCCCGTACCCGTATTGATGGCCGTCAGTTGGACGAAATTCGCCCCATTTGGTGTGAAACTGACTACCTGCCCTCTGTTCACGGATCCGCCATCTTTACCCGTGGTGAAACACAATCCCTCTCAACTGTGACGTTGGGTAGTAAAATGGATATGCAGGTGATTGATGGAGCCGTGGTAGAGAGTAAGCAGAATTTTATCTTGCACTATAATTTTCCCCCTTTCTCCACCGGAGAGATTAAGCCGCTGCGTGCCACCAGTCGTAGAGAGGTGGGGCATGGGAACCTAGCGTTGCGTGCGCTGAAAGAGGTATTGCCTCCCCTGGAGGAGAATCCCTATACCATCCGTATCGTATCCGATATCCTGGAGTCTAATGGCTCCTCTTCCATGGCCACGGTATGTGCCGGAACCCTCGCACTGATGGATGCCGGTGTGCAGATTAAGAATCCTGTTTCCGGGATCGCCATGGGTCTGATCTCTGATGCGGAAACCGGAAAGTATGCCGTACTCTCCGATATCCTCGGTGATGAGGATCACCTGGGGGATATGGATTTTAAAGTGACGGGCACTGAAAATGGCCTTACCGCATGCCAAATGGATATAAAGATCGAAGGTCTCTCCTATGACGTGCTTGCCGAAGCGCTGGAACAATCCAAGCGAGGTCGGATGCATATCCTGGAGAAGATTACAGATACCATGGCGAAGCCTCGTGATGATTATAAGGATTTTGTGCCTCGTATCGAGACCTTGAAGGTGGGTAAAGAGTTTATTGGTGCTATCATTGGCCCCGGCGGAAAGATTATTCAAGAGATCCAGGCTGAAACGGAAACTACCATCATCATTGAAGAGGTGGGTGATTTTGGCATCGTGGATATCTTCTCTCCCGATAAGGAGTCCATTGAAGCTGCGAAGGAAAGAATTCGCAATATTGTGGCTGTTCCCGAAGTGGGTGAAGTCTACAAGGGGAAAGTGAAGACCATCACCGCTTTTGGTGCATTCATAGAGATCATCCCGGGTAAAGAGGGACTGCTTCACGTTTCAGAGATTGCCTGGGAGCGCATTCAAAATGTGGAGGATGTGCTGAAGGTTGACCAGGAGATAGAGGTGAAACTTATTGAGGTAGATGAGAAGACCGGTAAGTTGCGTCTCTCCAGAAAGGTATTGCTTGAGAAGCCCGAAGGGTACAGAGAGCCGGAGAGAAGAGGCCGAGGTGGTGGAGACCGCCGTCCCAGAAGAGATTTTCATCGCCCGGGAGGAGATCGCGATCATAGAAACAATAATAATCGTTAGTTTTGTACGTCGGAAGGATCCCTCCTTGGGGGGGATCGTTTCAACGTGAAAGGTTGATGCATTAATTTTATAAGAATCGTATGAGGCAACTAAAAATTACGAAGCAGGTTACCAATCGTGAGACGGCATCCCTGGATAAGTATTTACAGGAGATTGGCAAGGTTGAGTTGATCACTGCTGAAGAGGAAGTTGCATTGGCGCAGAGGATCAAGCAAGGTGATAGGGATGCGTTGGAGAAATTGACTAAGGCAAACCTCCGTTTTGTGGTTTCCGTATCTAAACAGTATCAAAACCAGGGGTTGAGCCTTCCTGATCTTATCAATGAAGGGAACCTGGGGTTGATCAAGGCTGCGCAGCGGTTTGATGAAACACGTGGTTTTAAGTTCATTTCCTATGCCGTATGGTGGATTCGTCAGTCCATCTTGCAAGCATTGGCAGAGCAATCGCGAATTGTGCGGTTGCCTCTGAATAAAATAGGCTCCATTAATAAAATTAATAAGGCTTATGCCAAGTTGGAGCAGGATCTGGAGAGGCCTCCTAATGCAGATGAAATCGCCGCTGAGCTTGATGTTCCGGTGGAAGAGGTCAAAGAGAGCTTGAAGAATGCCGGTCGCCATGTCTCCATGGATGCCCCCCTGGTGCAGGATGAAGATAACAACCTCTACGATGTCTTGAAATCTGATGATGGTCCTACACCGGAGAAGGAGTTGCTTTACGACTCGCTGAAGAAGGAGATTGATAGGGCTGTGTCAACGCTGACGCCCCGCGAAGCTGACGTGATTCGGCTCTATTTTGGCTTGAACCAAACACACCCCATGACCCTGGAGGAGATCGGAGAGCGATTTGACCTTACCCGTGAGCGGGTTCGCCAAATCAAAGAGAAGGCTATTCGTCGCCTGAAACACTCCTCCCGAAGTAAGATCCTGAAGACCTACTTAGGGTAGCCCCCCCTTTTTCTTTTTCAATAACTTCCCTGCGACCTTGCCAAAACTCTTTGGCGGAATGTGGGGGTGGGATTCGTTGCCTAATGCCAGGCGACGAATATGTTTTTTCTGGCTGTGAACTTTTGAAGAATTTTCTTACCTTGCTCCCGGAAACTTTTTAGCGCTCTCCGCTTTGTGGGGGTACCTAAACGTTATCGTGTATTTTTTATAAATAATAATAACTTAAGCAATGTTTGAAGGTTTTTCTCTCTCTTTCGGCTCTGCTCTCACCGCGTTGCTGGTTTTTGTAACGACCGTATTGGTGATGTGGGGGTTGCAGCTACTGAAAAAGGAGCGTATCGCCATTAGTGTGTTTTCTGAAAAGGGGGCATTCTATATGGTTCGTCTGCTTCAGATCATTGTGTTCTTATGGGGCCTCTTTTTCACCGTTTTTTTTCTTGAACTGCCTTTTCTTGATGTGGTGAAGCAACCCCTTGTTGCGTTTGATAACTTTAGGGTTACCCCCTATGTCGTTTTTATCGTAGTTACTGAGTTTTTGTTAATTCTGCTTGTGAGACAAGGTTTCTCGACCTTTTTTAGGCGTTGGTTAGCCAAGAAAGAGCTTAAAACCTCACGGATGAATACGATTTTAATGTCGATTGATATTTTTATCTGGCTTGGGGGGCTTTTTCTGATCCTCTCCACCATGAATGTCCCCATCCGAACGCTCTTTACCTTTCCCCTCTTTAGTTTTGGCAAGGGGAATAAGGTGATTACGGTGGGGAGTGTGGTTGTCCTTATATTGGTCTTCTCTCTAACAAGCTGGGTGCTTTCTCTTTTGGAAGATGTCTTTATGAATGTGGGGGCAGTGGATAAGGAGTCCAGGCCTCGAAGAAAGGCGATCTTCTCCATTTTCAAGTACTTTATCTGGGTGCTTATCGTGGTGCTCTCCCTTGAGACCATAGGGGTTAAACTCTCTGTGCTCATCGCTTCTTCAGCGGCGATCTTTGTGGGGCTTGGCCTGGGAATACAGGATATCTTCAAAGATCTTATTTCCGGGGTATTTCTTAATTTTGAAAAAAACCTTCGAGAGGGGGATGTTATTGAAAGCGAAGGGATTGTAGGAGAAGTGAAGGAGATGGGGCTGCGTACGACGAAGATTAGAACCCGGGATGATATCTTTATGATGGTCCCTAACCATCAATTTATCACCCAACCAGTGATCAACTGGAGCCACTTCAATCAGAATACACGCTTTAACGTGGAGGTGGGGGTAGCCTACGGTTCCGATGTGTCCAAGGTGGAAAAGCTGCTGCTGGATTGTGCGATCCAAAACAAAAGAATCAGCAGCAGTCCCAAGCCGTTTGTGCGGTTTCATAATTTTGGAAATTCCTCCCTGGATTTTCAACTCTTCTTTTGGACGGAGGAGACCTTCAAGGTGGAGAACATTAAAAGTGAGGTTCGCTTTTCCATCTGTCAAGCCTTTTCGGAGCATGGAATTCAAATTCCGTTCCCCCAACAGGATGTCTATATCAAAGAGATGAGAAGCGGGCTTCCCCAGGAAGATTAATACACCGTGATGACATCACGCATGTCGTCGTGCAGCCATCGTGTGAGCTCTTCGTGGTGTTCTTTGGTTGATCGGGCAAAGAGGAAGGCAGCCATCGGGAAGATCCTGTAATCCATCTTTCTTACCTCCAACACTTCTGAGAGCTTACTTGCCATTTTCTCGTAGTCGAAATGAACCCTGTTTTTATCTAAGTTGCGGGGGATGTCAATGACGGCCATCACATAAATATCTTCGGGATCATGTTGAAGTAGGGTATCCCAATCCGGGCTCTTCTGCTCCAGGAAACAGCGGTAGGGGTTGATGCCAAAAGCGTAGGATGCGATATCGGTGGTGCAGAAGCCTGCAAAACGCATGGGGTTGATCTCAATGGGGATAAACTCTCCCGCATCAGTAATACGCATCTCCATATGCATGGGGAAGTTTTTGATGCCCAGTGCCTTTGATACGCTGGATAGGTACTCCTGCACGGGTTTGAGATAACGCCTCATAATCGCTACGGACGATTTGTATAGGCGATCGCTATTATCTTCCAAAGAGGCGAAGTCGTGTTCCATGATATTAACAATCACAGGGGTCCCTTCACGATTAAAGAAGGCATCTACGGCAATCTCTTGTCCCAAAATATAGCCCTCCACCAAAAAATGATCAAGGTCCATAACCGTATGGGAAAAGGCTTCTCCATAGTCATGACGGTCTTTTTCGACCTGTTGCAAGATCTGTGGCCACTCCTCATCCTTGAATACGGCTCTGATACCAATGCTGGCAATGCCTTTTGTCGGCTTTACGATGAACGGTTTGGGAAGGGGGGTGACATCCATCGTTTTTAATTGTTCGAAGGTAACCTTTTGGAAGAAGTAGCTGGGGTTGAGGGTGGCAAATACCTCCCGCATGCTATGTTTATCTTTGATGGCTCTGATGCTCTTGGCCAGATCCGACTCCGGAATATGTTTATAAACCCATGCAGCGCTATCTTCGGAATTGGAGTATAAGCCTGTTCCCGCTGTCTCTCGATAGTATGCAAAGAACGCCTCTTCCGACATAAGGTTCAGGTTTTCCGTTCCGGCATAGTTTCGAACAAAGTCGGTGGCCAATACCGGTGTCCGATCCTCGGACAGGGTTTTTAACAGGTATGGGGAGATAAAGGGTTTTTCTAAGATGATCATAAGGCAAAAATTTTTGCAAAGGTACTATTTTGCCAAGGAGTGCCGTTGGTGTGTGATAATTTCTTTTTTTTGGGGGGGGTAAAGGCCACCTCAAAAGGAGGCAAGAAGAGCCCGTATTCTCAAAAAAATGCCCTTTGCAATAATCCAGTGTAACATTTAGGATAGGATGGAGATTATCCATACCTTTGTGAAAACATTAAATGATAGCTGATGAAAACTATGTTACGATTTACAACGCTTCTTTTTTTGGCTCTTTTCTCCTTGGGTTTGCAGGCGCAGATCAGTAAGGGAGGGACGCCCCTCTCCTTTACCGCTAATCTGAAGGGAGATTATCAAATACTTGAATATGAGCAGCCTGATATGGAAGCTGTGATCTTTCAGGATCAGATAAATGACAATGATCCATCTCGTCCTTTGAGAGCGGCTGTACCTGTCTCGTTGAATCTGGATATGATGAAGCATGCTTCCGAAACCACCATCGCCGGCAAACGGGTTTGGCGGTTGGGGATTCGTGTTCCGGAGGCTCGTGCCATGGCCGTATATTATGATCGTTTTTGGATTCCTTCCGGAGGTGAACTCTTTCTTTATAACGAGAACCATAAGCAGGTGATTGGTGCTTTCACCGAAGAAAATAATCCGGAAGAGGGTTTGTTTGTTACAGAACTTATTCAGGGTGATATGGTTACCTTGGAGTATGTGCAGTCGGCTGAGATCGCTGTATTGCCCTCCATTATGATCGCTGAGGTTGCTTACGGGTATCGCTTCGTAGAGATGGAACGGTATGCCGATGACCAAACCCGGGATCCCTCTTGGTGGTGTATGATCAATGTAAACTGTCAAGAAGGAGATGACTGGCAACAAGAGAAACATGGGATTGTACGGCAGTGGATGAAAGTGCCAGGTGGCTATGCCTGGTGTTCCGGCTCTCTCGTGAACAACACCTCCTGGGACCTTACCCCCTACGTGCTGACGGCAGGGCATTGCGGCGAGGGATGTTCCGCCTCAGACCTTAACCAGTGGGTCTTCTATTTCAACTACGAATCAGCTACCTGTGGGGGAAGCTCAGGGCCTGAGAACCAAACCATGACTGGATGTTATAAGCGTGCTGCAGACGAATCGGCAGGGGATAGCGGTTCCGATTTTTACCTCCTTGAGATAAAACAGGCGATCCCCTCTTCCTATGAACCCTATTGGAATGGATGGGATGCCTCCGGAACAGGGAGTGTCGGTGGCGTTGGTATTCACCACCCCAGTGGCGATATTAAGAAGATCTCTACCTATACCCAGGCACTGCAAACATCCACCTGGTGGAATGGTATGCCTACACACTGGACTTTTGAATGGGCTCCTACCGTCAACGGTACTTCCATCGTACAAGGAGGTTCTTCCGGAAGTCCCCTGTTTAACTCCGACCACCTTATCGTGGGCGATCTGACCGGAGGCTATCAATCGAACTCCTGTGAGTCTCCCTCCCCGGTATGGTACGGTAAGTTTAGCTATTCCTGGGACCAGATGGGTTCTACCCCGGAAGTGCGCCTTAAGGATTGGCTCGATCCGGGTAATACCGGCGAACTGGTACTCCCCGGAACCGATGGTAACGACCCCATTGCTGACTTTAGTGCAGATCCTTCCGGAACCAGCCCCGGTGGACAAATCCAGTTTACGGATGAATCCATGGGGAACCCGGAAAGCTGGACGTGGACCTTTGAGGGGGGCGATCCTCCGACCTCTACCGAACAAAACCCCCTGGTTACCTACAACAACTATGGTGTCTTTGATGTGACCTTGACCATCTCTAATACGTTTGGTTCAGACACCGAGGTGAAGCATGACTTTATCGTTGTGGGCGATCCTCCTATTGCCGACTTCGAAGCAGACGTAACCACGATCTCTGTGGGAGAAAAGGTGGATTTTGAGAACCTCTCTTCAGGCGATCCCACGAGCCAGGTGTGGAAATTCCCCGGTGGAAGTCCGTTCCAAAGTCATAAGTATGATCCTCCGTTGATTCGTTATGATGAACCCGGAGTGTATGACGTTCAGCTTACCGTTTACAACGATTATGGTAGTGATGTGGAAGTGAAACACGCATATATCACCGTTCTTGGGGCACCACAGCCTGATTTCAGTGCAGATACTTCGCTTGTACTGGCCGGAGGAAGAGTGCAATTTATGGATAATACCCTTGGTGAGGTGAATACGTGGTCCTGGACTTTCCAGGGAGGAACTCCTGGCACTTCTACTGAGCAACATCCTCTTGTCTCTTACGAGATAGCGGGAACTTATGATGTCTCCTTGGAGGTATCCGGCCCCAATGGAACCGGAGATACCACCAAGCAGGATTTTATTGTGGTAATTCCTCCGGTAGATGCCGATTTCTCCTGCTCCAATACCGCAGTGATTGAGGGTTCTTCTACCTCTTTCACGGATGAATCCCACGGTGAGGGCATCCAGGAGTGGCATTGGCAGTTCCCGGGAGGAGTTCCTTCAGAATCCAATGAACAGAACGTGTCACAAGTGTTTTATCCTGAGGCTGGTACCTATGATGTCTCCCTCTCTGTTGTCGGGCCTTATAACGAGGATACAGAGTTGAAGACAGGATATATTCGCGTGGGAAATCCACCGGAAGCAGCCTTTGAAGCCTCTGCTCTCCTTGTCGAAGAGGGACAAGAGGTCGATTTTACTGATCTCTCCCAGGAGAACCCCACCGAGTGGTTGTGGACCTTTGAGGGAGGAACCCCGGGAAGCTCCTCCGAACAAAACCCCACCGGTATCCAGTGGTTGGAGAGTGGAACGTATGATGTATCTCTTCAGGTATCCAATGTTTTTGGTACCGATGAACTGGAAGTGACCGATTATATTACCGTGAGTGGTGTGGGTATTGAAGGCTTTGAAGAGACCCTTAATATCTTCCCCAACCCCTCTGATGGAACGTTTACCGTTGATCTTACCGGTCTGAATGAGGAAGTTGAGTCCATCGCTATTCTCTCCTCCACCGGGAAGTTGGTGAAAATGGTAACTCCGGAAGCACTGCAAAAGAAAGTAGCCATTGCCATTGCGGAAGTTCCTGTGGGTATATACACTGTGAAGATTACAACTGATGTGAAGGTGATGACCCAACAGATTCAGATTGTGAAATAACCGTCTCTTTCGAAAAGGGGGGCTTTTGCATGGCCCTCCTTTTAAAAAGGGAAATGAAAGAACAAGATAAGTGAAAAAAGTCGGCTTTTTGTACCGGCTTTTTTCGTATATTGCTACCAATTCTTATGGTATGAAGGTTCGTATCTCCTTGTTAGCTTGCGGGAGGAGGGTCTTAACTCTCTTTTTTGGGGTGGTTCTGGTAGCCTTACTAACCCTCTCGTCGTATGCCCAATCCTCCCGAAATAGGGGAGAGGCTGCAAAGAGGGTGGTTTGGTATGAAATGAAAACCCCTCCCCTCTGGGAAACCCATGAGGTTAAAAAGGGAGAGGCGCTTTCTGCCGGTGTTTTTTGTCCCTTCTCCTTTTCTTGTGCTTCGATATTAAAAGCGGCGATCCCCTCTTCGCGCGATATCCTTCTTGCAGGGATGGCTTTTCCGGGAACACCCTCCGTGGGGCTGGTGTTTAACAACTTCTTTATCCCCCAAGGGGTGGAACTTTATATTTATCCTCCCGATTATAGTGACGTTCGCGGGCCTTTTACCTGGAAGGATATGAGGTCGGGTGATTTTTTTCTTCCTCCCTTTCATAGCGACTCCTTGGTGTTTGAGCTGAATGGCGCCGTAGAGAAGCGTTCTCTGCTTAACCTATCCCTATCGGAGGTATTGGTGATGCGGACCCCCCTCTATGGGAAGTTCAAGTTGGGATTTGGCCATGCGGAAGATTGTGAAATTAATGTGAACTGTAGCGAAGGCGATGACTGGGAGATGCAGAAGAAAGCCGTGGTGCGCATCTTATTGCGAAAAGGAGATCAGGCCTACTGGTGTACCGGGTCGTTGGTGAACAATACCCGTGAGGATTACTATCCTTACCTTCTCACCGCCGACCATTGTGGTCGTGGCGCCTCGGAGTATGATCTCTCTCAGTGGGTCTTTTATTTTAACTATGCTTTTCCCCAATGTGACAATGGTGAGGAGGAACCTGCCCATCAGACGATGGTGGGCTGTCGGCATGTGGCCTCCTCCAATGACCCCTCTTACCGGGGATCG
>PDWI01004304.1_pt1 | contig 19221 bp, 12 predicted proteins | sample 1430891 | NCBI WGS metagenome assembly PDWI01 (sample SAMN01162508, study PRJNA174530) | Oral metagenome, whole genome shotgun sequencing project. | biome: Marine environment; feature: Marine mammal; material: Swab sample of the gingival sulcus; isolation source: swab sample of gingival sulcus...
TAATTTAGGAAATCTAGTTGAACTAATTGAAGGGGCATTTGAAAGAGAGGGGAAGTTTGGACACTTTTTCTCTTATGAGATAACTAACGAACGTTCGTATCTCATATTTTTAGGTGAAAAATTTGAGGAGATGGAGAGGATAGTTAGAGGAGCTACCACAGGTCATCCTCTTGCGGAAAATGCGAGTATTGAGGATGAAAGTTATTTGAACTCTGAAAAAGAGGATTTAGAAACAGAGAATTTTGTTTTTGGCTACCACCATGATAGTGCCATGCTACTAGCGATTAAGAATGCTAAGCTTAGTTTTAAGTATTTCTGGAGAGAGCTTAGTTGGGATCATAAAAGGAAGGTTCCAGCCCTAGACTTCGCCATTGTGAAAATGCCTTTTTCGCAAATAATTGATGGTAGGGAATATACAGAGCATATGTGGGTAAATGGAGTTTACTTTGACGGAGATTATATATATGGTAAGCTCGGGAATGAGCCTAATGATTTGACTAATGTTCATGAGGGATATAGTGTTAAGAAGAAAGTAGATGAAATAAGTGACTGGCTGATTTCGTGTGAGGGTAAGACTTACGGTGGCTACACTATACAACTTATACGTTCTGTCATGAGTGATGAGGAAAGGGAAGAGCACGACAAGGCATGGGGACTTGATTTTGGAGACTTTAAGAATGTTTTAGTTGTGGTAGATCAAGATGAGCATCCAGAATATTTGAAAGAGCATCCTGCGAGTGCCGAGATGGTAGACATGATTAGGGAGTACTATGATAAGAATCCAGATAGTATTTCTTTGATTGGTGATGATGGATATACCATTCTCCATAGAGAGGTGATAGCTGGCAATATTAGTTTAGTGAAAGCTTTACTAGAATTGGGGGCGGATAAAAGTATAAAATCTCCTAGTGGAAAAACCGCATATGATTATGCACTAGAACTTAATTGGAATGATTTGGCACAGATATTAGAATAGTTTTTTAATAGTAAAATAAAATATTTATTTAGCATATAGTTGTTGAAATTTTATTTAGGATTAATTTTGACAACTATATTTTTTCTTATAGTCTTTATTAAGGTTATATTATGTTTTGACGATAAAAGTAGTGTATTATAGCTCGATTTTTTATAGGAGTAAGGATGGAATTAATAAAAAGGTTTTGTAAAAAAATCAATATAGTAAATAATTATGTTTATTATTTGTTTATTATTGCTCTTTGTTTAGCAGTCTTTTTAATAGTGTTTACTTTTATAAATAGTGAAGATCAATCTGAGTATGGTTATTATCCGCAGATGGTCGGTTCTACTTTAATAAAGGATGTAAGCCTTAGAGCTTCAGACGGCAGTGTCGAAGACGTAGAATTGCCGGTTAAAAGAAATCCTAAAAACTCATATGCTTATAGTTTTGTTGTTGAAGCTGATCCTGATGGAATCAAACAATGTATTAATGTAAATTCGAGTTATGTATCATTTTTTATAAAACATGAGGATGAAATAATATATTCAAGTCCTATTGAGAGTAGTAATATTGTGCCTAGTATGGCAACATCATTTAATATTATAGAACTTCCAAATAAGTATTTGGGTAAGAAAATTGATATTGAATTTATTTCAAATCTGGATTCAGACAGGAAATTAAAGGTTCCGCCAGTATTAATTGGTAGCAAGACTATGATTCGAAGTTATCATTACTATAATGATTTATTTATTGTCATTTCAGCGGTTACACTTTTTGTGACATCTATTTTTATGGCGATAATTGGTTTTTTCTTTATGAAGATAAAGCAGTCATCAAGGAACCTGTTTATAGCTGTTTTGTTCACCATTGTAATGTCATTTTATTTACTCTTTAGAGCTAAGATAATCTACTTTTATTTAGACAACTATATTTTAGCTTATTTTATACAATATACCTGTTTTATTATTTTGCCATTACCGCTCTTTTTGTTGTTTTTAAATATTTTTTATGAAAATGACTACTATGACTGGAGAGCTAAGTCATTTGAGTATTTTATAATAATTATTTTTATAAATTTAATTTCACAATGGATACTAACATTAACTGGTATTAGTGAATTTGTTTTGATGCAAAAAGTAAGCCAAGGAGTTTTGCTTGTTTCAGGTTTATATATCTTTGTATGTATTGTATCCATGGATAAAAACAAGGTGAAAGATAAGGATTATTTAGTTTTATCTATTATGCCTTTAGTTATTTTATCCATAGCTATGGTTTATGGATATTACAAAACTTATAATGTTCCTCTGCTGCCACTTATAATTGTATCTGTTGCATTTTTTATACTATTTCACTTTATACTAGCGCTTAGAAAATATATTTCAGAGTACAATATATATATAGAGGAAGATTTTTATAGCCAGCTAGCATATTTTGATAGCTTGACTCAAATGCCTAATAGGCACGATTTTGAAAAGGATGTAAAATCCATAGTTTCAAAGGATATTGAGTTTTCGAATATGTATTTGATAATGCTTGATATGAACAACTTAAAAGAAATAAATGATAATTATGGTCACAAAACTGGTGATGCTTATTTGAAAAGAGCTGGAAAATTATTTGATAAAATACAGAAAAAATACCTTAAAATAAAGGCATATAGATACGGTGGAGATGAGTTTATAATATTAGCATATGATAAAAAAGGAAAAGAAATTGATAAGATTATTAGCGATATAAGGAGTTTATCAAATAGGGTAGTTGAGAAAGATTGTGAGTACTACTTAGAGTTTGCAATAGGATATTCTCTTTGTATGGATCAGGATTCTTTTGAGATTTTTTCTATAAAAGATGATGCTGATAAGCATATGTATGCTGATAAAATGCGAATAAAGGAGGTTGATAAGAATGAAAAGTAGTCTAAAAAGTAGAGAAAACTTTATTGTAATTACTATTATATTAACCTTTGCTATATTAACCGTGATGTTTTTGTTCCTTAGTTTATTCATTAACTATGAAGATGGAGTTGTTAATAGACATAGAAATATAGGAAAGATTATTTCTATTGAAGATGATGTTTTAATGAAATCATCTGATGGAAGAGAGTTTGTTACGAACCTTCCTACTAAGCAAGATTCAGCATACTCATATACTTATAGTTTTGTTCCTGAGTCTGTAGGTAATGAAAAGCAAACCTTCATTTACATAAAAGGTTCTTATCAAATATTTGATATTACTTATAAAAATAAGCTTGTTTACAAGCATGATAAGATGGATACTAGTTTTTTGAGTAGTGGTGGGGATTATATAAGGGTAGTTCTTATACCAAAGGAGTACATAGGCAAAAAGCTTGATATAACTTTTACTGCATTAAAGGATTCTGACTATGGCTTGTTAATTCAGCCACTTAAGATGGGTTCTCAAGAAGACCTTATTTACTATACCTATCAAGAAGACTCTGATGTAATTTTTATAATGGTGTTTTTAATAGTGTTTGCATTAGAGGCATTTATTGTTCAAATAGCCTTGTTCTTCTTTAGGAAGTCTCATGCTAGATCTTTTTTGGTGCCGTTGTTTGCTCTTATTTTAGGTATATACATTATTGTCCGTTCTCCTGTATTTTACTTTTTATTTCCTAAAGGACCATTTATATATGTACTTGACTACTTATTGTTTTTATTCCTGCCTATTTCTGTAGGAGTTTTTATATTGGTAGTTGTAAAAAGGTCGAAAAAAAGTAAGCTTATACATAAGGTGTTAGAATTTATATTGGGACTTTTAATTATCAATATTATTGTACAGATTATTTTTACTTATACAGGCTACATTGAGTTTATGGAGATTCAAAAATTCTTACAAATAGCGGTTGTCCTTGGGGCTCTTCTTACTATTAGCATGCCTTTTACTATTGAAATGTTTGCTTACAAAAGATTGATGTCTATTGCTATGGCTCTTTTGATGATAGTGCTTATAGTATTTTTAGGAATTTATTTGACAACTTATAGAATAAGATACATGGTTATACTAGGGAGTGTCGGTTCTATATTAATAATTTTCCAATCGCTTATAGTTATGAAATTATATGCGGATAAGTATGCACTTGCATATAGGGTGCGTCTTAATAAAAGCCTCGCTTTTACAGATAACTTGACAAGGATTTCTAATAGGAATGCTTTTGAAAACGATATAAAAAATCTTAAACGTAATGGAAAAAATATTATGTTTATGATAATAGATATTAATAATCTAAAGGAAATAAATGATAGGTTTGGTCATAATACGGGAGATTTTATTATAAAGAGTGTTGCGGAAATACTTAACAAGTTACAGAGTGTTTTTACTAAAACCAAGTCCTATAGAATAGGTGGAGATGAATTTTTACTAACAGCTTATGATGTTAATTATAATTATGTAAATAAAGTCATTGATTATCTGGATGAAAAAGCTATGGAATTTAAGAATAAAAAATATAATATTCCGTTTGACTTTGCTATGGGTTATGAAGTAGCTAGGCTTGATGAAGAATTTGATATTGATGAGTTTATTAAGAAAGTAGACAAGAATATGTATGAAGATAAGAAAAAAAGAAAAAGAGATTTTTCTTTTAAAAGCTAATAAGCTATTATAAAAGAGCAGTTCTTAGACTGTTTTTTTATTTGTCAAAATTTTTATGGTTTTTCAGTAGAAATTACCAAAATCCGACGTGCCCCACAGAATATAGAAATATTTAAAACTACCAAAATCCGATGTGCCCGACAGAATATAGAAATATTTAAAATTACCAAAATCCGATGTGCCCTACAGAATATAGAAATATTTTAGCTGATTAAGATATACGATAGATACACGTCGGATTTTTACATAATAATAGCAATAATAGAATAAAAGATTTTGTATATGTAGAGATTTATGTAATAAATAAAATATTTTTCGGTAGTTTTTTTAAAACTTATTTATTTGCCAAAATTTTTATGATTTTTCTGCAGAAATGTGGTATAATACGAATGTATGTTCTAATATGAAAGGAAAATTTATGGCTAATTTTAACCTAGTATCCGATTTTAAGCCCACTGGAGACCAACCAGAGGCGATAGAAAAGTTGGTAGAGGGATTTAACAAAGGAAATAAAAAGCAGACCTTAGTTGGTGTTACTGGTAGTGGTAAGACCTTTACTATGGCAAATATAATTAAAAAATTGGGTAGGCCAACTATAATTATGGCTCATAATAAGACTCTTGCGGCACAACTTTATAGCGAGTTTAAGGAGTTTTTCCCAGAGGATAGAGTGGAATATTTTGTCAGTTACTATGATTATTATCAGCCAGAGGCTTATGTTCCTAGTAGAGATTTATTTATAGAAAAGGATTCATCTATCAATGAGGAGATAGATAGGCTTCGTCACTCGGCGACAGCTGCCTTATCTGAAGGTGAAGATGTTGTTATAATCGCTTCTGTGTCCTGTATTTATGGACTTGGTTCACCTATAGATTATGCAAATATGACCGTTAATTTAAGGCAGGGCATGAATAAGGATAGGGATGAGGTTATTAGAAGGCTTGTTGACATCCAATATACTAGAAATGACCTAGATATGAAACGTGGTACTTTTAGGGTTAGAGGAGATACCTTAGAGGTAATACCAGCTTGGGTTAGTGACAAGGCTCTTAGAATAGAGTTTTTTGGAGATGATGTTGATAGGATAATGGAGATAAATGCTCTAACTGGAGAGGTTCTTGCCGTCCTTGAGCACATAGTTATTTTCCCTGCTTCACACTACGTTGTTGCTGAAGAAAGCATGGAAAAGGCAATAGCTAATATTGAGATAGAGCTTAATGAAGTCTACGATAATTTTTTAGAAGAAAATAAACTTTTGGAGGCACAGAGGATACTTCAAAGGACTAGATATGACCTTGAAATGATGAAAGAAACTGGTTTTTGTTCTGGCATAGAGAACTATTCTAGGCATCTTACAGGACTAAAACCAGGGCAGGCACCTCATACCTTATTTGATTATTTTCCAGATGATTTCTTGTTGATAATTGACGAGTCGCATATGACCATTCCGCAGGTTAGGGGAATGTATGCGGGAGATAGGTCGAGGAAGCAAAATCTAGTCGATTATGGATTTAGGTTGCCATCAGCACTAGATAATAGACCGCTTAATTTTAATGAGTTTGAAGGAAAAATAGACAAGGTTATTTACGTTTCTGCTACTCCAGGTCCTTATGAGAGGGAGCACGAGGACTTGTATGCTGAACAGATTATCAGACCTACCGGACTTCTAGATCCAGAGGTGGATGTAAGAGCGGTAGAGGGGCAGATTGATGACCTTATAGATGAGATACATAAAGTCTGTGAAAAAGGAGAAAAAGTCCTTGTAACAACTCTTACCAAGAAGATGTCCGAGAGATTGACAGATTATATGAAGGAGATTGGTATTAGGGTTAGGTATCTTCATAGCGATATAGATGCCCTTGAAAGAATGGATATAATTAGGGATTTGCGTTTGGATGTTTTCGACGTACTTATTGGAATTAACCTGCTTAGAGAGGGACTTGATATTCCGGAAGTTTCGCTTGTAGCTATTTTGGATGCTGATAAAGAGGGGTTCTTAAGGAGTGATACGTCTTTGATTCAGACAATAGGTAGGGCAGCCAGAAACTCAGAAGGGCGTGTTATAATGTATGCTGATAAGATTACTGGTTCCATGCAAAGAGCAATAGATGAAACAAATAGAAGACGTGATATTCAAAGGGCATATAATGAAAAGAATGGAATTACACCAGAGACTATCAAAAAGGCTGTAAGGGATGTAATTAGAATATCGAAGGTTGCTGAGGAGACCGCTACTTACAAGCTAGATAAAGACCCTGAGAGTATGAGCTTTGACGAGATAAATGTTAAGATAGTAAAACTCAAAAATCAGATGAAAAAGGCAGCGGCAGACCTTAATTTTGAAAAGGCAGCAGAGCTTCGTGACGAGATGATAGAACTCAAGAAATATTTACAGGAGAATAAGTAAAGAATGAATAAAGAAAAGATAATAGTAAAGGGTGCTAGGGAGCATAATTTAAAAAATATAGATGTGGAAATTCCTAGAGACAAGCTGGTTGTTATTACCGGCCTTAGTGGTTCGGGTAAGTCCTCGCTTGCCTTTGATACTCTTTATGCAGAGGGTCAAAGACGTTATGTTGAGTCGCTTAGTAGCTATGCTAGACAGTTTTTGGGTCAGATGGAAAAGCCTGATGTTGATTCGATAGAGGGCTTGTCTCCTGCCATAGCCATAGACCAAAAGACAACTAATAGAAACCCGAGGTCTACAGTCGGAACGGTTACTGAGATATACGATTATTTTAGACTGCTCTATGCTAGGGTTGGAATACCCATTTGCCCTGAATGTGGTGAAGTTATAGAGAAGCAGACCGTAGACCAGATAGTTGATAGGGTGCTTGAACTAGAAGACAGGACTAAGATTATGCTGCTTGCACCTGTTGTGATGGGGAAAAAAGGGCAACATATTAAGGTTCTTGATAGTGCTAGAAAGAGTGGATATGTAAGGGTGAAGGTTGATGGAAACATATATGACCTATCCGAAGAAATTGAACTCGATAAGAATAAAAAACACAATATTTCTGTAGTTGTGGATAGAATAATAATAAAAGATGGAATCAGAAGTAGATTAAGCGATTCTATCGAAACCGTAATGCACATAACTGGTGGAATTTTAGAGTTAGAAATAATCGGTGGTGAAATAATTAGATTTAATCAAAACTTTGCCTGTCCTAACGGTCATATTACCCTTGATGAAATAGAGCCTAGGATGTTTAGCTTTAACAATCCCTTTGGTGCTTGTAGCGAATGTCATGGACTAGGTTTTACCCTAGAATTTGATAAAAATGCCATAGTACCAGATGATAGTTTATCGATAAATGAAGGTGCGATTAAGGCTGCTGGCTATAATAATATGCACTCGGATGCAGGATATTTTAAAAGTATATTAGAGGCACTTTCAAAAAGGTACAATTTTAGCCTTGATACAGCTTTTAAGGATTTGAGTGAAGAGGTTAAGGATATTATTTTCTATGGAACTAAGGGTGAAGAAGTAGAAGTTATTTACAAGAGCAAGCGTGGTAGTGGAAAGTATAATATTGCCTTTGAGGGTGTAATAAATGCTATGGACAGAAGATACAAGGAGACAAAATCTGAGTATATGAAGCAGGAATACCGAAATATGATGATAGATAAGCCTTGTGTGGCTTGTAATGGCGAGAGGCTTAGACCTGAGTCGCTTACAGTTCGTATTGGCGGTAAGAATATTGCTGAGATTACTAAACTAAGTGTAAAGGAACTTAAAAAGTTTTTTAATGAGGTGGAGTTTAGTGAGAGACAAATAGCAATAGGTGATTTGCTTATAAAAGAAATAAAGGAAAGAATAAACTTTTTGTCAGAAGTTGGACTCGATTATCTTTCTTTATCAAGAAGTGCTGCCACTCTTAGCGGGGGCGAGGCACAGAGGATAAGACTTGCAACTCAGATAGGTTCTGGTCTTGTTGGAGTGGTTTACATACTTGATGAACCATCTATTGGCTTGCACCAGAGAGATAACGAGAAGTTGATAAATACTCTAAAGAGGCTTAGAGATTTGGGTAATACCTTAATTGTTGTAGAGCACGATGAAGAGACTATGGCTGAATCGGATTATATTATAGATATTGGACCTGGTGCTGGTGTTCATGGTGGTGAAGTCATTGCAGCTGGTAGCATGAAAGAAATTGTAAAGGATGATAAGTCCATAACAGCTCAGTACCTTAGTGGTAAGAAGATGATTGCTATTCCTAAAGAACGTAGACAGCCAAGCGGGAAGTGGATAGAGGTAGTAGGTGCAAGGGAGAATAATTTAAAAAATATCAATGTAAAACTGCCACTTTCTGTTTTTACCTGTATTACTGGAGTGTCGGGAAGTGGTAAGAGTTCCCTTATTAATCATATCTTATACAAGTCTTTAGCTAAAAGTCTAAACAGGTCTAAGACCAGTGCGGGTGATCACGATGAAATACTTGGGATTCATCACCTAGACAAGGTCATAGACATAGACCAGTCGCCTATTGGACGTACTCCTAGGAGTAATCCTGCTACTTATACGGGAGTTTTTGATGCAATCAGAGACCTCTTTGCTATGACTCCTGAAGCTAAGATGAAGGGTTATCTTAAGGGCAGGTTTAGTTTTAATGTAAAAGGTGGAAGGTGCGAGGCTTGTAGGGGTGACGGTATAAACAAGATAGAAATGCACTTTTTACCAGATATTTACGTTCCTTGTGAGGTTTGTCACGGAAAACGTTATAATAGAGAAACTTTGGAAGTTAAGTACAAGGGCAAGAATATAAGTGATGTTCTAAATATGACGGTTGAAGATGCTCTTGAATTCTTTGAGGCACATCCAAAGATTTATAGGAAGTTAAAAACATTAGATGAGGTTGGTCTTTCGTATATTAAGTTAGGTCAAGCATCTACTACCCTTAGTGGTGGTGAAGCACAGAGGGTAAAACTCGCCACAGAACTTAGCAAGCGAAGTACGGGTAAGACTATTTACATACTTGATGAGCCTACGACTGGACTTCATTTTGAAGACGTGAAAAAGCTCATAAAAATTCTTCAAAACCTTGTTGATAAGGGTAATACAGTAATTGTTATAGAGCACAATTTGGATGTTATTAAAAGCTGTGATTACATTGTAGATTTAGGGCCAGAAGGTGGTGACGGCGGTGGAGAAATAGTCGCTCAGGGAAGTCCGGAAGACGTTGCCAAGGTGGAAAAATCATATACGGGTAAGTTTTTGCAAAATGAGTTTGATAAAAAGCGAAATAAGTAGTATTATAAAGGTTACAATAAATTATAAGAGGAGACAAATTATGAAAGATAATTATAAAATAGAAACTAAATGTTTACATGCTGGATACGAGCCTAAAAATGGTGAGCCAGGAGTTATGCCAATAGTACAAAGTACTACGTATAGATATGATAGCACTAAGGAGATTGGCGATTTATTTGACTTAAAAGCTGAAGGTCATATGTATAGCAGACTTTCTAATCCAACTGTAGATGCAGTAGAGAAAAAAATTGCTGCCTTAGAAGGCGGAGTAGGAGCACTTTGCACAAGCAGTGGACAAGCTGCGACGTTGTTAAGTATTTTAAATATCGCTAAACCTGGAGATCATATTATCAGCTCAAGTACTGTTTATGGTGGAACTGTAAACTTATTTATGGTTAACTTCAAAAGACTTGGTATAGAAGTTACTTTAGTTAATCCGGATTTACCATTAGAGGAATTGCAAAAATACGTTAAAGAAAATACTAAACTTGTCTTTGGTGAGACTATTGCAAACCCTGCTTTAACAGTATTAGATATTGAAAAAATGGCGGAATTAGCTCATTCAAATGGTATACCTTTAATTATGGACAATACTTTTGCTACACCAATGCTTTGTAGACCTTTTGAATTTGGAGCGGACATAGTAGTTCATTCAACTACTAAGTATATGGATGGTCATGCTACAACTGTAGGTGGTGTAATCATAGATAGCGGTAATTTTGATTGGACTAATGGTAAGTTTGAAGAATTTACTGTTCCTGACGAGTCATATCATGGACTTGTTTACACTGAGCAATTTGGTAAGGCTGCATACATAGTTAAGGCTAGAGTTCAACTTATGAGAGACTATGGTACTTATCCATCAGCACTTGCAGCATTTATTTTAAACTTAGGTTTAGAAACTTTACACGTTAGAATGGAAAGATATTGTGAGAATGCGTATAAGGTTGCTAGTTTCTTAAACAATCATCCTGAAATTGAGAGTATTACTTACCCAGGACTTGAAAGTGATAAATACTACGACCTTAGCCAAAAATACCTAAGCAAGGGAGCTAGTGGGGTTATAGCAGTTGTGGTTAAAGGTGGCAAGGAAAGAGCTGCTAGATTTATGGATTCCTTAAAATTAGTTATTAAAGAGGTACACGTTGCTGATATTAGAACTTGTATACTTCACCCAGCTACAGCAACTCATAGACAGTTAACTGAAGAACAACTTGTAAATGCAGGAATAAGCGGAGGGCTTGTTAGACTATCTGTAGGTATTGAAAATGTTGATGATATAATTGCTGATTTAAAACAGGCCTTGGAGGCATCTAAATAAAAAATGGGTAAATATAATAAAAATATAAGTAAAGATAAGTATTTGATTTTCGTTATTCTAGCCTTATTTGTAACTTTATTTTTTATTTTCAGCGAAGACTTAAAACATATAGAAAACAAAAACAAAACTGAAAAATCTACTATTACTAACATAGAAAGTCAGAAAAGAGATAAGGAAGAACTTAAAAGTACATCTGAAAAAGTAAGTAAAAGTGAAACTATTTTAGATAATTATATTAAATGTGAGCTTGTTCGTGTCGTTGACGGAGATACTATCGTAGTAAAAATTGATGGAAAAAATGAGAAGATTCGACTTTCTGGTATTAATACACCAGAATCGGTTGGAGACTACAAGGATAATCCGCAGTTTTATGGTGTTGAAGCAAGTGAATATGCAAAAAAGGCTTTAGATGGAAAGTTTGTTTATCTAACTTTTGATAAGAAAATGTATGATAAGTATGATAGAATATTAGCTTATGTTTGGACTGATATACCTAATGAGGAATTGGATAATTTTTTTAATGCAGAACTTATTTCAAAAGGTTATGCAAAGTGGTATAATGATAGAGAAAATAAATTATATGCTGAGTTATTTAAGGAACTAGAGAGTAAGGCTAGAGAGGAAAAACTTGGTTTATGGCAAAGAAAGTAAAGGAGGGTATTATGGGAATACCAACACCACATATTGAAGTGAAAGAACATGGAGTTATAGCAAAGACAGTATTAATGCCAGGCGATCCACTTAGAGCTAAGTTTATTGCAGAAAACTTTTTAGAGGATCCAGTTTTATTTAATACAGTTAGAAATATGTTTGGATATACTGGAACTTATAAAGGTAAAAAAGTTACTGTAATGGGTTCAGGAATGGGAATGCCAAGTATTGGAATTTATTCCTATGAATTATTTAGTTTTTATGATGTTGAAAGAATAATTAGAATTGGTTCGGCTGGTTCTTATACTAAAGACCTTAAACTTTATGATGTAATATTGGTTGACGAGGCTTATAGTGAGTCAACATTTGCCAAAACTTTAGATGGATATGATAAGGACACTATTGAAGCAGACAAGGAGCTTAATGATAGAGTTATGGAAATAGCTGAGGAAAAAGGAATTCCTGTTCACAGAGGGATTATCCACTCATCAGATGTTTTTTACAGAAAGAACTTTAAAGAGTTTGAACAAATTAGAGACGAAAAAGGAGCTATTGGTGTAGAAATGGAATCATTTGCTTTATTTGCAAATGCTAGATTTTTAAACAAAAAAGCCACTTGTATCTTAACTGTTAGTGATTCATTGGTATCAGGCGAAGTCACAGATGCAAAAGAGCGTCAAACAGCTTTTACAAAAATGATGGAGTTAGCTTTAGAGCTTGCATAAAAATATGGATGCAATAGATATTGAAATTTTAGAAATTTTAAAGAAAAATTCGAGAAAAACAGTCTCTCAGATTAGCCAGAGCATCAATCTATCTATCTCAGCAGTGAGTGATAGATTGAAAAAGCTCGAGGCCTCTGGAGTTATTAAGCAGTACACTGTTATACTAGATGAAGAAATTTTAGATAGGACAGTTACGGCTATTATTATGGTTGCACTTGAAAAGCCATCTGCTACAAGTGAGTTTAAGGAATTTGTCTTAAAAGAAAAAGAGATAATTGACTGCTACTTGCTTGCAGGTGACTATGATTTTGCACTTAAAATAGTTACTAAGGACATTCACACCTTAGAGCATTTATTAAATAAGGTTAAAAGCAGAGATGGCTTGCTTAAAACCAAAACAACTATCGTTTTAAATACACTTAAAAACAGCCATACTATAACACCATGGTAATAGGAGAATTAGAAGGAAATGAGTAGAAAATTATTAACATTATTATTAACTGTGAGCATAATTGCTTCACTTGCTTCTTGTAAGGTGGAGCCAGCGATGACAGAAGCGCTTACAAAAGCGAGTAGTGCGGAGAGCACAACAGTGTCACAAACAATTAGCACTAGTGAAAGCATTGAAGAGACTACAGCAACAACAACTGCGGATGTGAAGAAAATAACTACTGATTATAAAGAATTTAAAGTTAATGAACAAGGTCACATTATGGTTGTTATGTATCACGGGATAATCGATAACCCACCTTATCACAGAACAAAAGAACAGTTTACTAAAGACCTGCAATATATGTATGATCATGGATATAGGCTAATTACCTTAGCTGACTATCTTAGTGGACACATAGATGTAGAAGCAGGTATGACACCTATTCACTTAACCTTTGATGATGGTTTAGATACTACATTTGCACTTAAAGAAACTGCAGATGGATTCGATGTAGATGAAAATACTGCTATAGGCATATTAGAAGACTTTTGTGCAAAGCATCCTGATTTTGGCAGAGGAGCTTCTTTATATTTCCACGATCAAAAGACAAATTTTGGTGAAGTGGGTACAGATAAAGAAAGATTTGATTGGTTACTTGAACACGGTTACGAATTAGGAAATCATACTGCTACACATGATAATCTAGGAAAACTCAGCAAGGAAAATGTAATTAAAGAGGTTGGTAGAGTGGAAAAATATGTAAATTCACTTTATCCAGATATGCACCTTACAGCAATAACTTATCCGTTTGGAGCTAGACCAGATTCTTCATATAGAACAGCAGCGCTAAAGGGTGAGTACGAAGGTGTTAAGTACAACTACCAAATAGGACTTAGAGAAGGTCCTAGCGGTCCGTTTGTTCCGGTTACACATAATAAATTCCAAGCATTAAATGCACCTAGAGTAAGAGGTTCAGAAGGAGCTAACGGTGACCTTTGGTGGTACTTTGATTACTATGATAAAAATCCATCTTTAAAGTATATTTCAGATGGAAATCCAGATACACTAGTTGTTCCTGAGAAAAGATCTGCTACTATTAACGACTATGCAAAAGAGAATTTTGAAGTAATAATATATTAAAATGAAAGTAAACTTCTATACAGCAAAGACTAATAATGGAAAAACTGAATATGTAGTAGAAGAGATAGTGGGCAGGAAAGAGGAAAATATTATCCTCATTACTCCTGAGCAGATAAGCATTGAGATGCAAGTTAGGCTAGTGAAGAAACACAAAAACCACTGTATTGGTAATATAGCTGTGTTAAACTTCGCTAGACTAGCATACAATGTAAATAACGAATTTAATACACAAAAGAGAGCTTTGTTAAGTGATATTGGAAAAGATATGCTTATATCAAAGCTCTTAAACAATGAGAAATACGAATACTTGAGGCAGAGTAGTAAAAATAAAAACTTTTTAGTCGAGGGTGTTCGTGATTTTTTTAAAGAATTAAGCAGGTATGCTACTAATTTAAGTGATTATGAGAAAAAGCTAGAGCTTCTAGAAGATAAAAAATTATACAAAAAATTAAAAATGACTTTTGACTTGTATAAGGATTACCAAAGAAGCATAGAGACTAGTTATATGACAGGTGAGACTGCTCTTGAACTCCTTATAAGCAATGGTTATAAGAGCGAGTATTTAGCTGACAGCATAATTTATATAGATGGTTTTGTAGGGTTCACACCTATACAAATTAGAATTATAGAAATGTTTTTTTCAAAGGCTAAAGAAGTGAATTTTTTCTTTAACGTAGAGAAAAATCAATTAGAAAATAGTGATGAAAAAACCAATCTCTATTATGAAACTATGACAAGCTATTCAGACATAAAAAACATATTGTCAGCTATGCCAGATGTTTATTTTGAAATAATAGATATTGACGAAGAAAAAATTAGTGTAGAAAAAGAATATATTGTTGACAACTTATTTTCGCAGCAACAAGATGTTTACAAAGAAGAAACAAAGCGGATATTTTTATCTGACTTTGCAAGTAAACAAAGTGAGATTGAAGCTGTAGTAGCATATATTTCTAAATTGATAAGAGAAGAGGGATGCAGATACAAAGATTTTACAGTTCACGTATCTGATATGCCTTTATATGAACAAGTTTTAGAAGAGAGTATGAGGATAGCTGGACTACCTTATTATATGGATAGAAAAGATAGTTTTGATAATAATGATGCCATATCTTTCGTATTTTCAATCTTGAATTTGTACAGTAAAAACTTTGATGTTTCTAGCCTAAGTGAATATATTAAAAGTTATTTTGCTAGTTTGGATTTTGAAGATATTTACCTAGATTACTTTGAAAATTATTTGCTAGCCTACAATAAGAGAGGGCTTAGCTCGCTTAAAAACGAATGGACATACAAGGTGCCACATTTAGGAAATGATGAGGTTTTAAGTGCTAGTGCCTTGGAAAAAATAAATGCCATTAGGCAGAGGGTTTATGATATTTTTTCTTCCGTTAAATTCCGTAATAGTGAAAATGTGAGCTCTTACGTAGCAAAGTTAAAAACACTATTAGATTTAAGTGGGTTTGAAGAGAAGCTTGCACTTAGAAGTGAAAAATTTGAATTAGAAAATAATAGATTAAAAAGTGATATTTATGCTCAAATATATGATAAGTTGGATGAGTTATTAGAACAGCTGATTTTAATTGCGGGAGATGAAATTATTTCTCTAGATGATTTTATTAGACTTTTAGATGCGGGCAAAAAGAGCCTTAGTATAGGGCATATACCATCTTATGTAGACCAGATAATTGTGGGTGAAAGCAGTCGTTCTAAGATAGGTATGAGAAAATATGTTTTCGTGCTTGGATTAAACGATGATAGTGACTTAAGACTTGGAGATGCACTAGGATTTTTAAATGATTATGAGAGGCAAAAGTTAGAAGAGCTCGGACTTCGACTTGCTCCGACTAAGAAGAAGAGAAATGTTTTGGAAAGGTACTATGTTTATGATAGCATAGTGAATTTCGGAGAAAAGTTATTTCTATCATATCTTAAGAATGATGATAAAGGAAATAAATTACATAAAAGTTATACCCTAAAGGAAATAAAAAAAATATTTCCAAATATTTCTTCATACAAGGAAGATTTAAGTGATAGTGATTATATAACAAACAGTAATATTTTGCTTTCTAAAGTAACAGAGAATGAAGGGCTTAAATCAATTTTTAATAAAGATTTGATAGAAGAATACAGAAAAATAGAAAAGGCTTCTAAGAAAAGCTTAGAGAGCACTTTAAGTGATGAGTCCAGAAAAAAGATTTTTTCTGATAGCCTTACGACTTCTATTTCAAGACTAGAGAAGTATGCTTCTTGCCCGCAGGCATTTTTCCTTAACTATATCATAGGGGCGAGTGAAAGAACTGTGAGCGAAGTCGCTACTGTAGATGTTGGTAATGCAAACCATTATATCTTTGAAATGATTATTAGTCAGATTATGGCAAATAAACTCGATTATGATAAAATAGATAGTAGTGACATAGACAAGATGGTTGAATCTATTGCAAAGGATATGATAGAAAAAGATGATTATAGAGCTTTTTCTACGAATTATCTTAGCAGAGGACATTTTGCAAGAATAAAAAAACAGGTAAAACGTTCTTTAGTACTGCTAATTGAGCAAATTTCCAGAGGAAGCTTTAGACCTATAGAGGCTGAATATAAGTTTTTTTATACGAGTCCTGACTATAAATTAGATGATGAAAAATCACTTAATATAATTGGTAAGATAGATAGACTTGACGAAATGCACTTAGGAGGAGTAAAATATTTATCTGTAGTCGATTATAAGACCTCAGTAAAGAATATAGATTTTAATAAACTGTATAATGGACTTAATTTACAGTTGATGGTTTACCTTGGTGTGGCTAAGAAAAAAATGTTGGCAGAAGCTGCTGGAATTCAGTATTATCCAGTAAGTAGTCCTCTTGTATATAAAGATGTTTATAGTCCTAGCAGCATTGATGATAGGATAAAAGATAATAATATAGTAACTTATTTAATTAATGATGAGGATATTATTAGAGCCTACGATAGAAATTATGATGGAAGCTCGAACTTGCTTAGAATAAAAAAGAGCAAAAGTGGTTCTTTTAGAAAGACGGACAAAGTTTATGCAAAGGATGATTTTGATGCGATTTTAGATTTTACTTCAAAAAAAGTTTTGGATTTGTCTAAAAATATGGTTTCTGGAGATGTAAGTGCTAGACCTTATAAGTATCAAAACGACAGTGCTTGTGAATTTTGTGACTTTAAGGGAATATGTAAATTTAATGCTAATACTGATAAGAAAAACTATAATATCTTAGAAAAGAATGATTTTGAACTCGTCATCGAAATGATGAGAGAGTTTGGACAAAGGAAGAAAAATGAAGAGAGTAATTAAAGAAATTATTGATATTGAGCATAATGCAAAAGAGATTATTAGGGCAACTAATGAAGAGATAGCTAAGAAAAAAAGCGAGGCTACTAAGCAGTTGGAAGAAGTTCATGAGCAACTTTTGGAAGAAAGTCGCAAGAAGATTGAATATCTTTGGAGCAGGGATGGTGATATTGCCGTTGATGATGTGGGGGATCACTATGAGGAGCAATTTGCTGCTATGGATAAAAAGCTTGCAAATAATTTAGATACTTGGTCAGATTATCTCTTTACTTTGGTTGTAGGAGAAAAAGAATGAATAAGATGATTTCTTATACTCATCTTTATACTAAAATAAGAGCCATGCTTGGTAATATGCTTAGTGATACAGACCTCGACAATCTTACTAAACTTGATAGTGTTGAGGATATAGCTACTTACCTTAAAAAAAACACTTATTATAAAGATGCTTTTAAGGGATTTGAAACCAGTAATATACATAGGTCAGATCTTGAATTAATTTTATATAGATCCTTAATTATGGATGCTTTGAAGATCGGTCATTATTTGAAAGGTGAAGAAAAAGCATTCTTTAGGTATGCTTATAGAATGCAGGAAGTAGAAGACCTTAAAAAGATGTTAAGAACCTTACAGAGTGGTAGAAAGCTTAGCGAGTTAAATAGAAAGGGTTTATTTATTAGTAGGTATAGTAAGATAGACTTTAATGAGGCACTTGCAGCGGATAATTTTCCAGAGCTTATAGAGACTCTTAGAAATACTAAGTTTTACAATATTTTGAAACCACTCATTATAGATAAGGATAAGATAAACATTTTTGAAGCTGAAATGGCACTAGATATGTACTATTTTAGCAGGATGAATTATCAAATTAATCAAAAGATGAGTGCTTCTGATAGAGAGGTTATGAAAAAGGCCTTTGGTTATGGTGTTGACTTTGAGAATATGTTGCTTATATACAGAGGTAAAAAATATTATAATTTTAAAAATGAGAGGTTATTTACCTATTTGTTCCCAGGCGGGTATAAACTAAAGTATGAAAATTTAGTAGAACTAGTAGAGGCAAGTAGTAGCGATGAGGTCATGGAAATACTTAAAAAAGGCTTTTATGGTAGCATTATAGATTTTGACTCTGGTCACTGGGGAAATGGTTTTTATCATTATGTAAGTTATGTTTACAGGATGAATATGAGGCTTCATACAGGGACTATAGCTCCTATGTTTAGCTATATGGCACTAAAACATATAGAGATAGTAAACCTTATAACTATAGTTGAGGGTATAAGATATAAACTTGGTTCTGACAATGTAGAGAACTTCGTTGCAAAACATTAAAGGTGGAAACAGATGATTGAAAAAATGTCATTCATTAATATAACAGGTCCAATTAAAAAGCTGGATGAGTTTGTCGTTAAGATGATTTTGCCTTATGAGGTGGAATTGGTTAATGCCTTTACCATAGTTGATAAGATTGAGGGAATTAGTAAATTTACTGAAATAAATCCGTATAAGGAGCCTATCAATAACATCAACAGAATAAAGGATATGTTGGGAATTAAGTTAGAAGTTCTCAAAGAATTTAGGGAAGACAAGGGCGAACTCGAAGAAATATCAAAGGAGATAGAAGAATTATACCTTGATATTAAGGCTAAAAAAGATAGGCTTGGACGTATAAATAAAGAGATAGAGATAAAAGAAAATTTAAAAAATCAAATTATTCCGATAAAAAATATTCAAGTAGATATTCAAGAATTTTTTGATTTTGACTATCTGAAATTTAGATTTGGTTCTATGCCAATTAGTCAGTTTGAAAA
>PDWI01004305.1_pt1 | contig 19221 bp, 17 predicted proteins | sample 1430891 | NCBI WGS metagenome assembly PDWI01 (sample SAMN01162508, study PRJNA174530) | Oral metagenome, whole genome shotgun sequencing project. | biome: Marine environment; feature: Marine mammal; material: Swab sample of the gingival sulcus; isolation source: swab sample of gingival sulcus...
CCGACGACCAGCTTACTGTGCAGATAAGCGCCAAGTCTACGCGAGACAATGGCCAGGCGTGATAGAATAGTCATCATGACGAAAAAAGTATCGAGACTGGTCGAGCAGTTTGTGCCCGACAATTATCAACTGAGCCTGCAACCCGACATAAACACCATGCGCTTCAGCGGACAAGTGGTAATCACCGGCCAAAAAGTCGGCCGCCCGAGCCAACGGCTAACCTTTCACCAAAACGGCCTCCGCATCACCGGCGCAACAGTTGTGCGAACCCACAAGGGCAAAACCGAGGAAGTGCCCATTGACCGCATCAACTGCCACAATAAACTCTTCGAGCTACGCCTGCATAGCCCCGATATGCTCTACCCGGGGCACTACAGCATCACCCTTGATTTTGACGGCCATATAACTCGCGACATGAATGGGCTATATCCTTGCTTTTTTAAGCACGGCGGCAAACAACACACCCTGCTAATGACGCAGTTCGAGAGCCATTACGCTCGAGACATGTTCCCTTGCATAGACGAACCAGCCGCCAAGGCAACATTTGATCTATCAATCTCGGCGCCTAAAGATCTGACGGTACTGTCAAATACGCCCGAGAAGTCTTGTAGCGACCACCAAGACCTCACGACCCATGTTTTCGAAACAACACCACGCATGTCAACTTACTTGTTGGCGCTGATCATCGGCGAGGTACACGGCGTAGAAACTACCACCGAGAGCGGCGTGCACGTTGGCGCCTGGGGCACCATCGCACAACCCAAGGAAGCCCTAAACTTTGGGCTCGACGTCGCCAAGCGAAGTATCGAGTTTTTTGAAAACTACTTTGACACACCCTACCCGCTCAGCAAGGTAGACCACGTCGCGGTGCCCGACTTTTCGTCTGGTGCAATGGAAAACTGGGGCTTGATTACCTACCGTGAAGTCGCGTTTTTGGTATACCCAGAACACGAATCGCAAAGCGTCAAAGAGAACGTGGCCTCCGTGATCGGCCACGAAACATCACACCAATGGTTCGGCAATCTTGTAACCATGGCCTGGTGGGACGACCTCTGGCTCAATGAAAGCTTTGCCAACATGATGGAATACCGAGTGGTAGACGCCCTCTTCCCGGAATGGAACATCTGGGACGCCGCCTATACCCTAGAAGGCCTAGCAGCGTTGCGTCGCGATGCGTTGCCAAAGGTACAGGCCATCAAAACCGACGTTAACCACCCCGACGAAATCAACACGTTGTTTGATCCGTCCATCGTTTACGCCAAAGGTGGCCGGCTATTACACATGTTGATGCATTACATCGGCGAAGACGCGTTCCGCCAGGGCCTGAAGGCATACTTCAAAAAGCACGCCTACCGTAACACGACAGGGGCCGACCTATGGGAGGCGCTGAGTCAAGCAAGCGGCCGCGACATAGCCGCCTTCATGAATCCATGGCTAGAGCGGTCAGGCTATCCAGTACTACACGTTAATCAACAGGGTACATCGATAGAGATACGCCAACAGCACTTCCAAGACGCACCCGTCCAGCCCGACGACAACCTTCTCTGGCCTGTTCCGTTGTTCGCGTCAACGGCGCTGCCCGTTGACACCCTAACAACTAGCGCCGTGCAAATGACTGCGCCCGACGAGTCTTATGTGCTGCTCGGCAACCAAGGTGCCGGCCACTATATTGTCCACTACGAAAACCCCGATCACCGTGCAGCAATTATTCAGCGCGTGCGCAATGCCGAGCTATCAACCGTCGACCGCCTGGCGCTTCTCAACACCAGCGCAATGCTGGCCAAGGGCGCAATCAGTAACTTTGGCGACACTCTGCGGCTACTGACCGCATACGACCAAGAATCCAACGACGCCGTATGGGACATCATGGCAGTCATCGTGGCCGACGCACGACGTTTTACCGAATGGGACGAACATGTCGACTCCCAGCTGAAAGCACTTTGCGCACAGCTAATCGGCCCGCAGCTACAGCGATTGGGCTGGAAAGAGAAACCGAGCGACAGCAGCGACGAAAAGAAGCTACGAGCCACGGTTATTGCCCTCGGTGCGTACGCCGAGGTACCCGCAGTCATCGACGAAGGTCTTCGGCAATTTGCGGCATACCGCGACACAAACGCCAAGCTAGTAACCGAGCTCCGTGCGCTCATCTTTGGCATCGCGGTGCGCCACGGCGACAGCGGCGACGTAGACTTCCTGCTGAAACAACACGATGACACCCAGGACAGCGAACTCCGCGGCGACATAGCCGCCGCACTAACCAGCACTAAAGCGCCCGACACCGCCAAGCGACTGCTCGACCGCCTGCAAAACAACGATATAATCAAGCCGCAGGACGCCGATCGTTGGCTGTTTAGCATGCTCCGCAACCACCACATACGCACCGAAGCCTGGGATTGGATGGAGCAAAACTGGGACTGGATACTACGTATCTACGGCCGCGACAAGTCGCTGGACTACTTCCCGCGAATCGCCGCCATGACCTGCAATACACCGCAATGGCAAACCCGCTACGACAACTTCTTTGGTGCCAAGCTAGACAACCCGCTCATTAAGCGCAATATCTTGATCGGCCAGGCTGAAATCAGCGCACGAGTTGCCTGGCTAGAACGCGACCTGCCAGAAGTGCGAGCTTTCTTGGACGGCAACTCCCCAAAAACCGCCTAAGTAAGCGATTCTATAAAGCTAATCTGCCCAGCGTCAATCGAGAGTGCGCTCAGCTGGTAGGCGCCATCCCATTTGTTATGAGCGACCCACAGTTCTGCCGCAAAACTCATTTGCCGTAACTTACGCGGCAAAATATAGTCCAGCCCCGAACCCTGCTGACCAGTGCGCCGCGATTTGACTTCGACAAAGTATAGAACGCGGTGCTTTTCGGCGACGATGTCAATCTCGCAGTAACGCGTACGCCAGTTTATATCGCGCACGGCGTAGCCCTTGCTTCGTAAGTAATCTGCGGCTACCTGTTCAGCATCATGTCCAGACCGATAATTAGTCATGGCTACCCGTTTCTAGCACGGCAATAACCGGCGCAAAAGAGCGACGATGCAGCGCACAGGGGCCATAACGAGTTAATGCCTGGCGGTGTAGCGCGGTACCATAGCCAACATGCGCATCAAACCCATAGCGAGGGTACTCGGCGGCTATTCGCCGCATGTAGTTGTCGCGAGCAACTTTGGCAATCACGCTTGCTGCACTAACCGACGGCACTGTGTCGTCCGCACGAGTCAGCGTCGTTATATCGCCCAAAATATCTTGGCGGTAGCCGACTAGATAGTTATAGTTGCCGTCGATGATAGTACTTGGATAGGTGCCGCTCAGCCCGTCCGCCGCCCGACGCATGGCCTGACGCACCGCCTGGGTCATCCCCCAAGCGTCTAGCTCCGCCGGCCAAACCCAGCCCAGCGCCCAATCCAGCGCCCTATCAGCTCGCAGCGCAGCTACGACCGCTTCACGCTGCCGCAGACTGAGCTTCTTACTGTCGCGCAAACCATCTACCCGATAACCGTCCGGCAGAGCCACTGCCGCGGCCACGAGCGGACCAGCCCAACAACCGCGGCCAACCTCGTCAATACCCACGCGCACCGCTACGCTGTTTGGATATGCGCCATACATTGTCATGGGGTCATTGTACTCGTGGTTGGCATGCATACAAAAAGCCTGTGGCTTCTATAACCACAGGCTTTCATACGTCTAGAGCAAAAATGCGCTACTTGTGCGAGGCAACGGCGGCAGCTACTTTAGCTTCGCGCTCAGCCTCTTCGGCGGCCTTGGCGGCCTCTTTTTCAGCGGCTTCGGCAGCTTTAGCGGCAGCAGCTTCGGCTTCGGCAGCCTCCGCAGCAGCATCATGAATGTCATTAACCGCGCTACGGTCAAAGTCAACACCAGTCAAGCGAGCGGCCTTACCGGTACGGTTACGCATGTAGGTCAGGTAGTTGCGGCGCACTTTGCTACGCTTCACAACCTCTACCTTGGTCACCAATGGGCTGTGCAGCAAAAAGCTCTTCTCTACGCCAATACCGCTCGTAATGCGGCGCACCACGATCCGACTCGTCAGGCTACCTTCGCGATCAACGCGGATAACCAAGCCCTGAAAAATCTGAATACGCTCTTTGTTGCCTTCGCGAATCTTCTGGTGCACCTTGACGGTATCACCGCTTTTGACCTCTACGACGGCAGTCTTCTTTAGCTTTGCCTGAACACGCTCCATGACAGATTGCATAACAAACCCGTTTGTACCTTCCACATTACTTGAATTGTCGTTTAATTTACTATCAGTATAGCATAATATGCCTAATAAGGCTATACTACTCTTCGTGATACGTAAAAAGCGTAGTTACACATTACGCCAAAAACCAAAACAAAATCCTAAGCTCATCAACTCCAGGTCGCTTATTATGGCCGGTGTCTTGCTTGCTGTGGTTGCGAGTCCCCTCGTCGGCTCGCCGTCTATTCGTGCCAAAGCTACCAATATACTAGCAGCAACCGGTGTCCCCCTAACTGCGACAACTATGCCCAAAGAAACGGGACAAAACGACGTTCCCGCCGACAGCAACCCACCCAATAATCAACAAACACCTGACGCCAGCCAGCCAGAAACAGAAGCAGCGGAGCAAGAAGCCGCAGAAGCCAGCACCCAAGCAGAGGTTAGCCCCGAGTTTATGCCTAGAGCTGCCTCCACCAATATTGCAACTGCAAGCCGTTTTGCGACCACTCCGCTATACGCCTATAGCGAGGCCGACCCGGCAACCGCCCAGGCAGAAGCCTGGCGCACAACTCGGCCTGCCGATGCAGCGCGCATGGACGTCATCGCCAAAGCGCCAAAGATGCGCTGGCTGGGCGACTGGAACGGCGACATTTATACCTCAGCAGCCCGCTATCACAATGCCGCCAAGGCCGCTAACAAAACTTCGCAGATTGTCACCTACAACATTCCTATTCGGCACTGCGACCCCAATGCCAACCACGGCGCACCAAGTGCAGCCGCCTACAAAGCCTGGATAGATGATTTGGCGAGAGCGGTAGAGATCCACCCCGGCATCGTGGTAGTCGAACCGGATGCACTGGGTATCATCGATTGCCTAAGCGCCAACAAACAACAGGAGCGCTATGACTTGATACGCTACGCCAGCAAAACGCTTGCAGCCGCCGGCGCGGCCGTCTATATCGACGCGAGCTACTGGGTAGACGTCGACGAAATGGCCTCCCGGCTGCGGCGAGCAGGCGTAGAATACGCGGCCGGCTTTTCCATAAACGTGGCCAACTACGTCGACACGGACAGCCTAAAAGCTTACGGCAACAAGCTCTCCCGAGCGACTGGCGGCAAACACTTCGTCATAGACACTGGGCGTAATGGATCAGGCACTAACGGCGAGTGGTGCAACGCACCGGGACGCAGCCTCGGCGCGCAACCGCAGCTGTTTTCTAGCGGACTAGTCGATGCCTATCTGTGGATCAAGTATCCTGGCGAGTCAGACGGTACCTGCAACGGCGGCCCTGACCCCGGTCAATGGTGGGCAGAGTACGCCCTCGGCCTAGTCACCAGAGCCGGATACTAAGCAGCGTATGCATCGGCGATTTAGGCGCGCCCCGGCCTTTTGGCACTGGCACGCCATTTACTCGACGACTCGTAACAGCGTATACTAGCGCCATGGATTACACGAAGCAGGCTCTCGCAGCGCACAGAGATTTACACGGCAAACTATCAGTCACCCCCAAGGACAGTCTAGACAGCCGAGACAAACTCAGCACCTACTACACGCCTGGCGTCGGCGCGGTATGCACGCATATCGCCAAAAACCCCGACCAGACACGAGACTACACCTGGATCAACAACACCGTGGCGGTGGTGAGCGATGGCTCCGCCGTACTCGGTCTCGGCAATATCGGACCGCAAGCGTCGCTTCCCGTTATGGAGGGTAAGTGCATGCTGTTTAAGCACTTTGCCAATATAGACGCCGTACCAATCGTACTTGACGCTCATACCGCCGACGAGATTGTAGCCGCCGTAGAAGCCATCGCTCCCAGCTTTGGCGGCATAAACTTAGAAGACATCGCCGCACCACTCTGCTTTGAGGTAGAAGAACGCCTCAAAAACAGCCTATCCATTCCCGTCATGCACGACGATCAACACGGTACAGCCATCGTGGCCCTGGCTGGGCTAATTAACGCCTGCAAGGTAACGGGCAAAAAGCCGGCCGACCTTTCAATCGTCATTGCCGGAGCTGGCGCGGCAGGGGTTGCAATCGCCAAACTGATTCAGTCTTATTGCAACCCGCGTATGCTGGCAGTCGATAGCAAGGGCATCATTAGCCACGCGCGAACCGACCTCAACGAGTCCAAGCAACGACTACTAGAATTTACCAATCCAAACGACGTAACAGGTTCATTGCAAGACGCCGTCAGCGGAGCCGATGTTTTTATTGGCGTCGCCCAAGCTGGCATTCTAACAGCCGACCATGTACGATCTATGGCCAAAAACCCCATTATCATGGCCATGGCCAACCCCGTACCAGAGATCATGCCCGATATAGCCCGCGCCGCTGGAGCTGCCGTGGTCGCAACCGGCCGCAGCGATTTTGCCAACCAAATCAACAATGCCCTAGCCTTCCCGGGCATATTCCGTGGAGCGCTTGATAACCGCGTCAGCGCCATAACTGACCAGCACAAGCTGGCCGCCGCCGAGGCTATTGCCGGCCTCGTTGACAACCCGACAGCAGAGATGATTATCCCGCCAGTTACCGACGAACGCTTAGCTCCAACCATTAGCGCATTGATAACATGACACGTACCGCCTACCCCTCCCCCACCGAGCAACACAACGAAGACCTAACTCCCGGCCTAAAGCTAACCGTTTATTCGTACGACGCAGACCGTGGACAGCTCGATACGGCGACCTGCACCATCGCCGACGTAAGGCAGCTTAAGATATGCGGGGCGTGTGTCAGCGAGCTCGTGCTGTCCGACCCTGCGCCTGCGGCAATGGGCGTTCTTGCGGTACGAGCAGCGGAGCGCGGTGAATTTGCGCCGCACAGCGACCTACCCGCATCAGAGCCAGCACGATCCAGCAATGATCAAACCTACCTGCGGTTCGGCAAATCACGGCTCGGGCGCTTTCAGGTGGTTTCAGCAGATAAAGCTAGCACGCCCACAAGCCCAGAGTACAGCCTATTTGGTCAAACAGAACTTAACCGCATATTGGACGCTGCCGACTGCATAACAAGGACGAACGATGTTAGCTATAGCCCCGAACTAGACGCGCTGGCCAAAAAACTCGAAGCCTTAACAAGTGCACCCACACCGGCGACGCCTATACAGCATCTCCTCAGCCAAATTGGCATACCGCCACGATAAGCACCAAGCCAACACAAAAAACCCGCGCCTAGCTCTAGCCAACGACACGCGTAATTTCTTCGATACTGGTCTCGCCAGCCAAAACGCGCAAGATGCCATTTTGCAGAATTGTCGTCATGCCGCTCGCAATAGCAGCTTCTTCTATGGTCTGCGTGGACAGCAGTCCATTGGGATGTTCCAGTAGGTCGCGAATTTTGCCAGACATCACAAACTGCTCGCGCAGGGCAATACGCCCCTCGTAGCCGTAGGGGCACTGCGGCGAACTGCCAGGTCGATACAACTGTATGCCGTCCAAACTAGGACGCTCCATATCTTTGGGTAACGTATCAAGTATAGACTGGATGGCTCGCTTGGTTTGGGCGTCTGGGTGATACGGCTGCTTAGTAGCGTCATCCAGACGGCGCACCAGACGTTGCGCCATCACCAAACGTATCGCAGAAACAAACAGGGAGTTCTGGCCAATCACATCCATGAGCCTTGTCAATGCTGCCGCTGCCGAGGCAGCGTGGAAGGTCGATAACACCAAATGCCCGGTCAACGATGCCTGCAGCGCTGTCTTGGCAGTATCCATGTCGCGAATCTCGCCAACCATCACAATATCTGGGTCCAAACGTAGAACAGCGCGCAAACGGTCAGCAAAACCGGTCTCTTGCATTGACTGCGAATGAATCGATATCTGCGATATGCCGCCAAACTGATACTCCACCGGGTCTTCCAGAGTGATAATCTTGCGCTCCTCGTTGTTTAACGAGTTCAGCATGGAGTACAGCGTCGTTGTCTTACCAGAGCCAGTCGGCCCCACCGCCATAACCAAGCCGCTGGGGTGCGAGATAATGTCGTCAACCACCTGACGCTCCTGCGGCGAAAGACCCAGCTTGTCTAGGTTGTACATGTCTTCGCGCATATTGAAAAGACGCATCACAACGTCCATGCCATTGACCGTTGGCACTGTTTCTAGACGCAGGTTAACATCCACAACCGCACCGTCGGCCATTTTGACACGCTGCGAGATATGCCCCTGCTGGGCATCCTCCGAGGCAGTGGATATGTTTCCGGCGCTAGCAATTGCCGACACGAGAGTTCGATACTTTTCTGGCACCAAGCGAGCCACTGGATGCAAAACACCATCCATACGAAAACGCACTCGCACGTGATCGCGCTGCGACTCCAAGTGAATGTCCGACGCCCCCAGATTGTGTGCTTGCTGAACTAGATAGGCCAGCATGTCGTCAGCCCGAATCTGCTGCAACATGCCAGATATTTGATCAATGCCGCTTTGCGCATTTTCTAGCGTACCGACAGAAATGTCATGATACTCCACCTTGGGCGGCGGATCGTACAGACGCATGTATTCGCGGTAGCCGACGTCTGATATCAAAACATAGCTTACGCGCTGATCCAAAAAACGATTGCGCAAATCGCTCATCACCTGCTGCGAGGTGGTATTTGTTACACCAAAGGTAATGTTGTACCGATCAGCGACCAACGGTATTAGACGAAACTTGTACAGTTCTTCATTGTCTAGCAGCTCACGGTAAAGCCGCTTGTCACGTATCTGTGAGGTATCGACATACTGCAGACCCAATATACGCGCACGGCGCTGAGTGGTCCGCTCTTCATCGCGGCGAGCATCCTGACTCATAGCCTTTATTATAAGTTATAAGCGTTAGCGGCACCAGAAAAAAGTTCTCAGGCTCGACTGCAGCGAGCAAAATACCGTGACACGAAAAAACCGCACTGATGGCGTATACTACCCAGCATGCGTTCTTTGATTGTTATCGCCCACGATATTCGCAGCTGCCACAACATCGGCTCACTGCTGCGCACCGCCGAAGGTCTTGGCGTCGAGCGCGTGCTATTTAGCGGCTACACGCCATTCCCGTCGCTACCCGATGATGGTCGGCTACCTCACATACGGCGTAAAATTGACGCCGCAATACACAAAACAGCGCTCGGCGCGGAAACACTCGTCAGCTGGAGCCACCACCCAGATATTATGCCAGCCTTGGCAGAATTACGGCGAAACGACTATCACATCGTCGGACTAGAGCAACATGCCAACAGCATTTTACTTCCAGATTACGCTCCACCCGACAAACTGGCATTGTTGATCGGCCGCGAAGTAGAAGGTCTTGACGATCGCCTGATCAGCGAATGTGATACGCTGCTAGAAATACCTATGTTGGGCCAAAAGGAGTCCTACAACGTCGTCCAAGCTACAGCCATGGCCCTCTACCACTGCCGCTGGCCCGCACCAACCGCGCCATAAGCGCATACCCAAAGTTACCGCTCATTGATTGTTGCGCGCCAGATGATACAATAAAGTTATGGCAGTGCAAAAACAAAAAACCGCCGCACACCACGTTCACGCCAAAAAACGTTCTGGCCGGCACCACAATCACGGCAAGCATTACCTAAAAGTGTACTGGCCGTACGTTCCGATCACACTAATCATTGCCCTTGGTCTGTTCATCGGCAATTGGAGCCCAACCGTAAAGAACGGCGTGTTGGCCTATGCCACCGAGATGAATGTCGTCTCCCTGCTAGACGCCACCAACACGGAACGTGCATCAGCTGGCCAAGACAACCTGACGCTAAACAATCAGCTCTCTAGCGCGGCACAGTCAAAAGCAAATGACATGGCCGCCCGAAACTACTGGTCGCACACCACACCAGACGGAGACGAGCCGTGGGTTTTCATACAAAACGCGGGTTACGAATACCAAAAGGCTGGCGAAAACTTAGCCTACGGCTTCAACTCCAGCCAAGATGTAATTGTTGGCTGGATGAACAGTGACTCCCACCGGCTCAACATGCTAGACGAAGGCTACACCGAGGTAGGCTTTGGTTTTGCAAACGCTCGCGACTACAACAACGCCGGCCCCGAGACCGTTGTCGTTGCCATATACGGCACACCAGCCGGCATGGGTGTCGCCCCATCCACCGGCAGCCAAGGCTTCAATAGCTTGACGCCAAACGCCGTAGAACCGCAAACAAAAGGAGTCGCTCGCGTTCACACCCTCACTGGCAGCAGTTTGCCCTGGCTGACATTTGCCATCGGCCTAACCTGCGGCGCAGTTATCATAGCCGTACTATTCCGACACGGCGTAGCGGTCAAACGCCTCGTTAAAGAGGGCGAATGGTATATCGCACACCATCCGTGGCAAGACATGGCTTTGGTGACAATCGTGATGATAGGCTATGTTCTACTGCAAACCGACGGCGTAATTCGCTAGCGCCAGCAGGCCCAAGGAACACTTACTTGAGAATAACGTTTGCCGGTCCAGCCAGCTCTTTCAGGGTCGTCACACATTCTTCGCTCGGCTCCACCCGAAGCGGTAAGCGAATAATTTGCTTGTTGGCGTCAGCACCCACCACTAACACCACCTCGGTGTTGCCGCCAAAGTCATCTAGGACACGCTTCAGCTTCAAAAGCTGATCTTGGTTGTCGCTATTCGTAATACGCACATACACGCGCTCTGGACGAGCAACCGAAGCGCCCGACGAAGCCGCCCGCAGCGCCGCAGCAACCTTCTTGACCGGCTTCGGGGCAGACCGCTTTTTACCGGTTGACTGATACGCGGCAGCCTGCTCATGGGTAACCTCGCGGGCGTCATCTACCAGCACCTTGATGTCTTCAGTTAAGTTACCGTCGCGGTCTTTGGCATTTACTTTGCCTTTTACGATCACCACGCGGTCGCGCTCCCATATGCCAATCGTCTGCTGGTATGTGCTAGGGAATATAATTAGCTCCAGCTCGCCTGCCATATCCGCCAGCTTCACAAAAGCCATTTTTTGGCCATTCTTGGTTGTTATCTCGCGCATATCCAGCACCGCGCCGCCTACCGTAACCGGCCGCCCATCGTGGACTTGGCGCAAGCTATTCAGCGGTACCGTTTGCTCTGCCAGTAAGTCGCTAAATGCCTCTAGCGGATGCTGGCTTAGATACAACCCCAGCAACTCGCGCTCCCATAGCAGCTGCTCGCGCAGCGGGATCTCAGGGCCAGACGCATCAAGGTTTAATAACGGCTTTGACGACCCGTCGCCCGAGTCAATACTACCGAATAAATCTGCCTGACCACTCGCCCGCTCCTTTGCTAAGCGCTGCGAATAGGCCAGCACGATATCTAGGTTATGCAACAAGTAGCTGCGAGTTCCGTAGCGGTCAAAGGCACCAGCCTTGATAAGGCTTTCCAGCGCCTTGCGATTGACGATCCGCACATTGACCCGCTCAAAAAAGTCCTCTAGGGTTGCAAACTCCCCGTCCTCGCGCGCACGCAATACTTCCTCTACGGCACCCGTTCCAACGTTCTTAATAGCCGCCATGCCAAAACGCACCGCCGACTTGCGATTATCACCATCCGGCACCACGGCAAACTCTACGAATGATTCGTTGATATCTGGCGGCAGGACTTTTATGCCCATGTGATTACACTCGCTAATTTCTATCGCCAAACGATCAGTGTCATCAAAATCACTCGTCATCAGCGCAGCCATAAAAGCCGATGGGTAGTGCGCTTTTAAGTAGGCCGTCCAGTACGCAATTAGTGCATAGCAAGCAGCGTGCGATTTGTTGAAACAATATGCCGCAAAATCCTCCAGCTGCCGCCAAAAAGTCTCCATCAAAGCATGATCGATACCAGAAACCCTTTCGCCGCCCTCGATCATCTTATCTTTCATCTTGGCCATCAGGTCCATTTTCTTTTTACCAATAGCCTTGCGCAGCGTGTCGGCCTCGCCGCCCGTAAAACCACAAACTTCCTTGGAAATCTGCATCACCTGCTCTTGGTACACCAGTACGCCATAGGTGTTTTTAAGCGCATTCTCCATGCTAGGGTGCGGATAGGCTATAGCACGCCGCCCGTGCTTGCGCTCTACGAAATCCTCTATAAACTGCATGGGGCCTGGGCGATACAAAGCCACCATAGCAACGATATCTTCAAAGACGGTCGGCTTCAGCTCTTTTAAGTAGCGCTTCATTCCCGCCGATTCCAACTGGAAGACGCCCGTAGTGTCCCCGTGGCCTAACAGCTCATAGGTCGATGCATCGTCAAGCGGGATTTCGGATAGGTCGATTACTCGGCCGTATACACGCTTGATGATACGCAGGGCGTTTTTGGCAATAGTTAGGTTGCTTAGACCCAAAAAGTCCATCTTCAGCAGCCCCAGCTCTTCGACTTCACCCATCGGGAACTGCGTAGTGATCACCCCTTTTTGGGCTTTTTCCAATGGTAAGTACTTAATCAACTCGTCCGGCGCAATCACCACGCCGCAGGCGTGAACGCCGTGGCTGCGTACTGTCGTCTCCAGCACCAGAGCCTGGTCGATAACCTGGCGCGACACCTCGTTGTTTTCGTATTCGCGCTTGAGATCCTGGTCTTCTTTTAGTGAAACCTTCAGGGGGATGTGCCGCCCCTGCACTGGCTGCGGAATCATCTTTGCCAGACGATCAGCCTCAGAATATGGCACCTGTAGCACCCGAGCGACGTCACGTACCGCGTTACGGGCAAACATTCGACCAAAGGTTACAATATTCGCCACTCGATCAGCGCCATACTTGTCAGAGCAATACTGAATTACCTCGTCGCGGCGAGTATCCTGAATATCAATATCAACGTCAGGCATACTAATACGGTCTGGGTTCAAAAAGCGCTCGAACAGTAAATCGTATTTGAGCGGGTCTAGCTCCGTAACGCGCAGCGCATAGGCAATAATCGAGCCCGCAGCACTACCACGCCCTGGGCCAAAAATGATACCGCGATCCTTACCCCAATTCATAAAGTCAGAGATGATCAAGAAGTAGCCATTGAAGCCCATTTGGTCAATAACGCCCAACTCGTATTCGGTGCGAGCGCGGACATCGTCTGGCAGGCTCTTCTTAATATCCTCTATGCTCATTGCTGCGGCCGTTGCTTCGTTGACGCCGCCATAGCGCCAAGCGACGCCGTTATACACTAGCCGATCCAAGTATGTTTTCTCGGTCTCACCTTCTGGTACCGGGAATTTAGGAATCAGTATCTTGCCCAGCTCAATGGTTAGATCGCAGCGATCGGCAACCTCTTTGGTGTTTAGTATGGCCTCTGGGCAATCTTTTCCCCAACGCTTGATAATTTCCCGAGGATCCTCCACGTGCAAGGGAAATTCTTTGAGCGACATCCGTTTTTCGTCGCTCAAGAAAGCGCCCGTACCTATGCACAGCAAAATCTCGTGGGCGTCCTGATCCTCGTGCTTCAAGTAGTGCGCGTCGCAGGTCACAATTACTTTGATGTCCAGCTGCTTAGCGAGCTTGAGCACACCGTCGTTGACCACCTTTTGCTTTGGACTATACAGCGGGTTTTCGGGATGCCCGTGGTCCTGCACCTCCAGATAGTACCGATCGCCAAACACTGATTTATACCAACTGGCTATTTCAACCGCCTTGTCATATTGGTCGTTCTTGAGCGCATCGCCAACTTCGCCACCCATACAGGCACTTCCGATAATCAGCCCTTCGTTATACTTCTCCAACAAATCATGGTCAATACGCGGGAAGTAATAAAATCCATCTAAGTTGGCAATAGTACTAAGCCGCATCAGGTTCTGGTAGCCGGTCTGGTTCATGGCAATGATTACCAGGTGGTAGCGCATCTTGTCTTTTTGCGGGTCTTTATCGGTATGTTTGCGAGCCGCAACGTAAGTCTCGATGCCGATTAACGGCTTGATACCGTTGGCCGTTGCCGTCTTATAAAACTCAATCGCTCCAGATAGCGTGCCGTGGTCAGTCATCCCCACCGCGTCCATGCCAGCTTCTTTTACAAAGTTAACCAAATCGGGCACGCGCGTCAGACCATCCAGCAGGCTGTACTGGGTGTGATTGTGGATATGCACAAAGTCGCTAGGCTGCAACTGTTTTGGCGTCACTTTACTGCGAGCCATAGACTAAAACTGACCCTCCAACATATATGGTTATTATAACATGCGCTATCGGTGACCGCAGGCAACAGAACTCCGCAGCGAATACGCGAAGCGCAAATCACTCGCCCCCACAAAACGCCACGCGACGACGCCCAGGCTAACGCACTGAATTCCGTATAGTATCCGTGACCTTGTCGATAAGCCAGATGTGGTCAAAAAATGACAGAAACCACAACAATAATGCCACCACTATCGTAGCGCCAACAACACTACCGAAACCGGCCAACATGCCCTTGATAAAGCTCATGCGGTACATGCGATGAGCGTCAATATAGCCGCTCTCGAAAATACCCTCCAGCATCCGCCCAAGCTGCTCGTATGTCAGCTGTTTGTCTTGTTTCTTTTTACGAAACATCACGCACTAATCAAAGCGACTAGCTCTTCATGAACTTTTTCAGGTGAGCGAGAGCGTCGTTTACTTCGTCAACAGCCTTCTGCAGCTCTTTGTCGTCAGCGTTGCCATCATGTACGGCGCTCAATACTTCGCGCGCCTTGTTACGCGCCACAACAGCCTTTTCAACCGCCTTATCCATACCCGCCTTGGCGCTGGTCTTGCCGCTAGCTACTTTGGCGTTAGCCTTTTTCAGCACCTCTCCCAGCTCGGCATGCGCATCCTTAAGAGCAACTTCTGTCTTATCGCGCGCTTTTAGCGCAGCGTCGCTAATGTCTTTGCGGGTTTCCTTGCCGCTCTTTGGCGCGGTCAATAAACCCGCAACATAGCCGGCTCCGGCAGCCAATACGGCGCTTACTGCAATCTTTGTACCCTTACCCATAATTACTTAATCCTTCCTCTTTGACTTAGCTGTTCTTTTTTTTAATACACTATCCGCGACAGTCATAACCGCCCTACCGAGCGTCATGGAGCCAACAGCATTCTGGACAACATCGCCTACCGCGCTAGCCTTGTCCGCCAAGTGCTCTGCCCGGTCGCTGACCCGCCGTACGGTTCGCATAACCCTAATAAGTAGCACCAGCAGCACAATGCCAAGCAATAAGAATATTGCCAAAAAGCTGGCAAGTACAACTACAAGAAATTGTTCATATCCATTCATATGTACCAGTATACACTAGTTATGGCTAGTCGTCGCAACGGCAATTCACAGTTTCTACTGGTCTTGGCCGTTCAGGATGATTGAACGCAGATGCTCGCGCAGCTCAGGACCAATGTCGTCGCGGCGTAGCGCAAACTCGACAGCCGTCTTCATGTACTCTAACTTGTCGCCAGTATCATAGCGCGTACCGTTGGTAATCTCACAGCCATAAAATGCGTGACCATCGGCCAGCATCGGTGCCACAAGGCCGTTCGTAACCCAGAATTCATCGTTGTCTGGTATAGAATGCAGCCCGCGCTCCAGATAATCCAGTACGTCGGGCGTAAACAAATACCCGCCAACTGCCGCAAAATTGGACGGTGCATGCTCCACGCCAGGCTTTTCAACAATGCCGGTCGCCCTGATAACCGTGTCGTTAACGCGGTCACCGGCAACAATACCGTATCGCCCGTAGTCACGTTCGTCGGAGATCTTAACACACGGTATGATTGAACCGCCGTGCTCTTCGTGCAGATCAATCATCTGCTGGTACGCGTTGGGTTGCGCAACGTACAAGTCGTCTGCGTAAGCGTAGATAAATGGCTCGTTGCCAATCAGATGCGCCGCACTAAGTAGCGGCGTAGCGTTCCCGTAAGGCCCTTTTTGGCGAATGTAGATAAAATTGGCTAGGTTGGCGATGGTATGCATCTGGTCAATGTAGTGCCGCTTTTTCTCGCCGCCTGCCCGCAAATTGGCCAGCAAGTCTTCGTTGGGCAAGTCAAAGTGATCTTCTATAGATCTTTTGTTACTAGAACCAACGATGATGATGTCCTGAATGCCGGCAGCAACCAAGTCTTCTACGATGTACTGAATAATTGGCTTGTCTACCAGTGGTAGCATTTCTTTAGGCATAGCCTTTACCTGCGGCAACAAGCGCGTGCCAAAGCCCGCTGCGGTAATCACTGCTTTACTAACGTTTGCCATGTTCGCCTCCTTTGGCTGCCGCCAAATTTTACATACTCTACAAGCCAAGTTGCTGACGTAGCAGCTGCTGAGCTAACTGCGGGTTAGCCCTGCCCTTGGACTGTTTCATTACTTGACCAACCAAGAAACCAATAACCTTCATCTCCCCGGCGCGCACGTCGTCAGCCGCCTTGGGATTATCGGCAATAACCTGATCAACAATTGCCAGTATTTCGGACTCGTCGGACACCTGGAGATAGCCCTTTTCTTCTGCGTAGTGGGCAATGTCTTCGGGCAGCGCGTCCATAGCCAAGACGTCAAGTAGCAGCTGCTTGGCATTAGTTGAACTCAGCAAATTCCGCTGGGTAAGGTCGTGTAACGCCTGGTATAACTGCACTCGCTCGGCGTCTTTGAGGTCGCCCAGCCGCTCCTCGGTTGCGCGACGGTGTGGAATCTCGATATTTATAAACCAGTTGGCCATGGTCTTAACAAAAAGCCGGTCTTCGATTGATTCCTGAATAAGCGGGAGGTAGCTGATGCGTTCGTTCTCCACCTCGGCGTCCAGAAGCGTCTCTACGGCTGCCGCGTCGAGGCCAATGCCATGCAAGGTCTTGCGCCACTGTACTGGGCTAATTGGCATCTCCGCCGCGATATCCTCTATGAATGCCTCATCCAAAACAATCGGCGGCAAATCTGGGTCTGGGAAATAGCGATAATCATGCGCGTCCTCTTTGGTACGCTGACTGAACGTCTTCAGCTTAGCGTCATCCCAGCCGCGCGTTTCCTGAACGATACTGCGGCCATGTTCTAGCTCATCTATCTGACGCTTGATCTCGTACTCAACCGCCTTCTCGACTGACCGAAAACTGTTAATGTTCTTGGTTTCGGTGCGCGTACCAAGCTCATCAGTCTTGCTGACGCTAACGTTGACGTCGAAGCGCATGTTCCCGTAGTACAAGTTGCAGTCCGATACGCCGGCATACTTCATGGCCAACCATAGTTCGCGGGCATAAGCCTTGGCTTCAGCTGCAGTGTGCATGTCTGGCTCGGATACAATTTCTAGCAGCGGCGTACCTGCTCGGTTGAGATCAACCAAGCTGTAGTCCGCCCCGCTTGGATGCGTGCTCTTACCGGCATCTGCTTCTAGGTGCGCCCTAGTAACACCGATGGTTTTGCGCTCGTCGTCGACGACTATGTCGATACTACCGCCTAGGATAATTGGCTCATCAAACTGTGTTATTTGATAGCCCATTGGCAGATCGGGATAAAAATAGTGCTTACGATCAAACTTGCTAAATGGCTGCGGCCGAGTGCCTAGCGCAAATGCCGCCTTAGCCGCCAAGTGCACTGCTGCCTCGTTTAGTACCGGCAATGCGCCCGGTAGACCAAAGCAGATATGGCTAACCAGCGTGTTGGCTGCCGCCTCGCGAGCATCATTGTCCACGGCTGCGAATAGCTTGGTCTTGGTTGCTAACTGGACATGGCACTCTATGCCAATGGTTGCGCGGTAGGCATCTGCCGTTTTACTGCTCATCCGAACCATCCTTTGCATCAGTAGTGCGCGTGTTTTGGGTTGTAGCCGCCGGCAAAGCCGCTAAGTCCTTTAGGGCGCTCCGAAAACCGACTAATGCCGCCTTGACGTCCTGTTCCTTTAGGCGCGAGTTGGGTCGCTCCTGTAGTTTTTTGACAACATTGTGCGCAAACCACACGCCATCGTTATTAGTAAACTTACGTTGGGCAGCCACCATGCGAGCACCCATGGTCTTGCCTTTGTAGCGCCGCTCCCGAAGAGCCTTATCCAGCAATGCGTCTGCGCGCTGCAATGCATCGCGCCACGATGATTTGTCCCTGCAAAGCGCCTGCAAGTCGCGCCACTCCTGCAAGTAAGCATCGGTGTTAATGCGCCGCGGCATATAGCGAATAGCCACGAAAAGTAACGTGCTCAGCAGCAGGGTGCCAATAAAAATTGCCAACAAGGTCATCGGACTCATACGTTAATTACCTCCATGGCCGCCTGAGCAAAGCCGAGCAACTGCCGATCCTGCCGTTGCGGCGCCAAAATCTGCAGACCCACGGGCATGCCATTGGCCGAGCTGATGCCAGCCGGTACGCTAATACTAGGAACCCCGGCTAAGGACGAGCCAACCGTCATTACATCTGTAAGATACATCCTGAGCGGATCGTCGCTGTTTTCACCCAACTTAAAAGCAGTCGATGGCGCCACCGGCCCTATCAACAAGTCGTGATCCTCGAATACCTGAGTGAACTCATTAATCAGCTTGGTGCGAACCGTCTGTGCTTTGTTGTAGTAGGCGTCGTAGTAGCCGCTGCTAAGCACATACGTGCCAATCATAATACGTCGCTTGGCCTCGGCGCCGAAACCCTCGGAGCGAGATTTGCTATAGCTGTCGTTTAGGTTCTTGGCGTCAGGATAACTGTAACCAAAGCGTTGGCCGTCATACCGGCTTAGATTACTGCTGATCTCCGCAGGAACAACAATATAGTACACCGCGAGGGCTAATGGCAGGCTCGGCAGGCTAACATCAACTACCTCTGCGCCAGCTTTGCGCAACGCGCTGGCTGCAGCATCAATACGCTCCCGCACATCTGGGTCGAGATCGCCCTCCATCCATTCGCGGACCAGCCCCACTTTCTTGCCCTGCAAGGTTGTATCCAGATGCCGGCTATAGCCGTCCTGATCACGCGGGATAGTTGTAGCGTCTAGCTCATCTGGGCCAGCGTACACATCAAAAACATATGCCGCGTCTTCTACCGTCATAGCCAAAGGCCCCACCGTATCAGTACTGCTCACCATAGCCACGACACCGCTCCGCGAGGTAACGCCATACGTTGGCCGCAGCCCCACGCAACCAGTAAAGCTGGCTGGCTGGCGTATCGAGCCGCCGGTGTCGGTACCAATAGC
>PDWI01013039.1_pt1 | contig 19215 bp, 17 predicted proteins | sample 1430891 | NCBI WGS metagenome assembly PDWI01 (sample SAMN01162508, study PRJNA174530) | Oral metagenome, whole genome shotgun sequencing project. | biome: Marine environment; feature: Marine mammal; material: Swab sample of the gingival sulcus; isolation source: swab sample of gingival sulcus...
TAAATTTTCCTTTCTGGAAATGCTGTAGTTTTCGCACACTCCATAGGTTGTAAAGCCTCCCATTCTATCTAATTGAGTTCCTTTCTTTAAATCTGTCTTGGCTAAGGCAATAACCTCTACCATAGGGCCGCCTTTGGCAGAAATAATATCATCATCAAAATCCACCATCCTGCAAATAGAGTTGGGAATCTCAAAAAACAATAGATGATAGGGAATATAAAAACTATACAAAGGCCCGTCTCCCAGTTTTCCGTAACTCAAATATTTTTTTGAATAGGGATCATCACAACTCGCATACACATATACACCAGGGCCAGGGCTGGCTCCTACAATAAAATCAACTATACCTCCCATTTCTTTTAATGCATCAATGTTATAGAGATGTGTAAGGTTATCAATATGATCTTTTGTCTCAAAACCGTTCATTCCTCTTTTTGAAACACACATACCCGTAGCATTAGCAATACAGGCCTGTTCTAAACTCACTTTGGTTCCATCTGCAAAATTGGTAGCCATGTATGGTGACATGTTCCATGAAGCAGCAAATTTTTCCTGAGTTTTGGGTGTTCTGTATTCATCTAGCATACCTTTAATATTACCGCAAACTAATGGTGTAAAGCCCATTTGTTTTACAAAACGGTACAAATTCATAGTACAGCCGGGTTGGTCTCCTTCTGCAATTCCGTAATTTACCCCAGCCTTTTGGGCCTTATATTTAAGGATAGGCCCCAGTGTAGCATCCAGTTCGGCATTAAAAGAAAGGATGTCTTTCCCATTTTCTATACAATCCAAAACCAGTTGGGTAGAAAATTCAATAGTACCGGTCATATCAACTACAATGTCCACCTGTTCGGAACCGGTTAGCAATTCCAGATTCTGTGTAAGAGCAATGTTCCCATTTTTAAAGGCCTGTTCAAATTCTTTTTTCGTTTCTACCAAGACGTAATTAAGCTGAAGTGATTTATAAGCCCTCTTTGGCCGTTCCAAAGAACGGTTATAGTGGGCTACTACCTTCACACCTTTGGTATATTTTTCAATTTGATTAAGTAAGCCTTTTGCCATCTCTCCAGACCCTACTATACCTACTTTAATAGGATTATTTTCTCTTTCCCTTTTGGCAAGAGCTTTGTCTATAATTACCATAATTTTGTTTTTAACCCTTAAAATCAGGGTGTTTCTTATCCTTATCTGAAATATCAGTTATTTCCACAGGCCATTCTATATTAAATGCAGGGTCATTATACCGTACCCCTCCTTCTGCTTCTTTATGATAAAATGCAGTTACCATATAAAACACCTCGGCATTATCGGTCAAAGTTAAGTAACCATGAGCACAACCCTTTGGCACATACAACATTTTCATATTTTCCGCAGAAAGTTCTATACCCAGCCATTTTTTATAAGTAGGTGATTCCGGCCTCAAATCCACTATTACATCATAAACTGCACCATTGGTGCAGCGTACATATTTTGTTTCTGTATAAGGCGGATTTTGATAATGCAGGCCACGTAAAGTACCTTTTTTGTAATTATAAGAGGCATTATACTGCTTAATGTCGGTTTCTAAATTCATTTGCTCCAATTCTTCTTTACACCAAGCTCTGGCAAAATAACCTCTATGATCTTTCAACTTTTCTAATTGTACTACAAAAGCTCCATTAATTTTAGTCTCTTCAAAGGTCATAATACAGATTTAATATTATTTAAGAACTCTTTTTGATAATTTTTTATTTGCGTTTTTGTTATGGCTACAACATCTTTACCTTCAAATTGATTTTTGTACCAAGCTGTTGTATTTTGTATGGTTTTTGTAAAATCCCATACCGGCTGCCATCCCAATATGTGAAATGCTTTATCTATACTTAGATTGAGTAAAAAAGCCTCGTGCACCGCTGTTTCTTTTTTATAATTCCAATTTCCGCTACCCCAATTTTTTATCACTTCGTTAACCAGTTTTTCAACTGATTTATTAGATGAGGGCAAGGGCCCAAAATTAAATCCATTTGCATAAATTTCCAACTCTTCTGCTGAACATTTATTTAACTTACTGCCAAGTAATAAATATCCGCCTAATGATTCCAATACATGCTGCCAAGGACGGGTAGCTAATGGGTTTCTTACTTCAATTGTGGCATTTTGCTGTAAGGCTCTGATACAGTCCGGTACTATTCTGTCTTTTGCCCAATCGCCACCACCGATTACATTTCCGGCTCTGGCTGATGCCAGCCTTACGCCATGTTTCTTAAAATCTACCGGATTAAAAAATGAACGCCTGTAAGAAGAAACTACCAGTTCCGCAGCACCTTTACTCATGGAATACGGATCATAGCCTCCCATAGGGTCATTTTCACGATACCCGTGAATCCATTCTTTATTTTCGTAACATTTATCTGATGTTATAACAACAATGGTAGTGGAAATTCCCAGTTGTCTTACTGCTTCCAAAAGGTTCACGGTACCATTTATATTAGTTTCGATAGTTTCCACAGGATTGTCATAGGAATCTCTAACCAGTGATTGAGCAGCCAGATGAAATATAAAATCAGGGGCAACTTTTTTGACATAACTTTTTAACACATATAAGTCCCTGATATCATTACGATTATCATCTATGGCGTTCTCTAAATTCAATTGGTTAAAGAGCGATGGTGAGGTAGGTGGGGCTAAGGCATAGCCATATACTTTGGCTCCTAATTCTAACAACCACTTGCTCAACCAACTTCCTTTAAAACCAGTATGGCCTGTTATAAGGACTTTTTTATTTTTATAAACCTCTAAATAATTCATGCTTAGTTACCATTTTTTCCAAGGTGGATTGCCCTCATGCCAAATATTTTCAAGTACCGTTTTGTCTCTTAAAGAGTCCATACTTTGCCAAAAACCTTCGTGTTTAAAAGCCGAAAGTTGGTTGGTATTTGCCAATGTTTCCATTGGTTCTCGTTCCCACACGGTACTATCATCATCTATAAGGTCAAAAATTTCGGGTTCCAACACAAAGAAGCCACCGTTTATCCATGCTGTTTTACGCGTGCCGCCCTTTGGCTTTTCCCTAAAGTTTTTAATTTTATAATTTCCGGGTTCCAGATTAAAAGCACCATATCTTCCAGGTTGTTGTACAGCCGTTAAAGTGGCATGATTGTTTTGTTTTTTATGAAATTCTAATAACTGGCCAAAATCTACATCACTTACCCCATCTCCGTAAGTAAGAAAAAAGCGTTCATCACCTATATATTCCTGTACTCTCTTTATCCGACCGCCAGTCATCGTATCTGCACCGGTATCTATTAAGGTAACTTTCCAAGGTTCTATATTGTTGTTTAAAATTTGCTGAGAATTATTCTTTAAATCAAATACCAAATCAGAAGAATGGAGATAATAATCGGAAAAAAACTCTTTTATCATATGGCCTTTATACCCACAACAGATAATAAAATCATTAAAACCGTAGTGGGAATACATTTTCATAATATGCCATAATATGGGCTTACCTCCTATCTCTACTAAGGGTTTAGGACGTATGCCGGTTTCTTCACTTAATCTGGTACCGTATCCACCGGCCAGAATTACTGTTTTCATAGTTTTTAATTTTTTATTGTATTATTTTTTTTTATCGTTAACATTTGCAAATTTTCACTTATTGCGTCACAAATGATAACACTTGATTTGACACCTTATCTAAACTAAATTCTTTGGATTTTATTATAGCCGAATGGCCTATTTTTTCCCTTTTCGCCTCATCGCCCATTAATATTTTAAGTGTTTTGCACAATTGTTCCAAATTTTTATTTTCTACCAAATAGCCATCCTTCTGGTGTGTAATTATTTCACGTGGTGAAACATCACAATCAAAAGCAATAACCGGCAGGCCTGCCGCCATAGCCTCACAAATGGCATTACCCCAGGCTTCAGATAATGAAGTGGACACAAAAATTCTTGATTTTAGCAACCAATCATTTACCTCTCGTACAGCTCCTAAAAAAAGAACATAATCTTCAACTTTTAAATCTTTGGCCAATTGCTCCAGTTTTTTTCTGCTTTCGCCTTCGCCCAAAATTACAAACTTCCAATCAGGGCGGTTCAAATTGGCACAAGCTCTAATAAGGTATTCCTGCCCTTTTACCGGAACCAACCTACCCACGTTTATTATGAGATTTTCTTTTTTTATTGTATTTTCAAAACAGAGATTTCTAACCGGATTGGGAATTACTTTTACATTATGATTTTTGGTTTCTTTTAAAACATATGCTTTTGCCTGATGCGTCATTACTATAACGCCCTTTACATGTTTATAGATAATTTTTCGCAACCAATTTTCCAATCTACTCCTTTTTCGATAAGGACTCATAGCTTCTCTAAAATAGAGTTTTATATCTAAAAATATAGTGGAAAAATAGGTAAAGATATTGGTTGAACTCAATGAACTCAAAACAAAATCAGGTGATTCATTTTTTATAATCTTTCTCAATTTATACATTGCCCGCAATGCGGAATACACCCTCACAAATTTTCCTTTATTGTTATAATGTAGTTCAGATATTTTTACGCTTTTATCAATATCATAAAAAGGTTCTCCTTCTCGTAATAAAACGATATGCACACGGTGTTTTAGTTTTACCCAATGATTAGCCATAGTGGACATATATCGTTGGGTACCACCGTGATCTAAGACCGGAGTAACCATTATGATATTTAATTTAGTTGATTTTATACTAAAAAAATGTTCTGTTTTAAAACAGCGAAGATAAACATTATACTTTTATAAATATAGATTTTAAATAAAGCCCCATTACACTTAAAAATGACCTGCCCGAAACAAAAGGTGTTTTTAGTATCGCTTTTTTGGAGTCCATTCTTGTTTTTTTCATCTCACTATTTTCCAATATCCCTCTTTTATTAAAATCTATATTTAAATTTTCGCTTTCTAACTCATTAAGTCCCCATGGTACCCATTTGCCCTTAAACACATAACCACTGTTCCATGTATCATATAATTGCCCGTATTTTTCTACATACTCTTCAGAAATAGCATAAAATCCATCTTTATAAATCCATGACCGATAGCCGTTTATCTTTTCAGACATAAATACATTCTCATAATTTTTCATGTACTTATCAATCACCTGCTTTTTCCACAAACCAGGAATTAAGACTAACCGATGTTTACATACAGGATCTATCTTATTTAACCATTCAAACTTAGAGGGTTTATCAGTCCACCTTAGGTTATACCGCAACATTCTAAGGTGGTCTATCTCCTTATTTTCGTACATTAAATCAACAAAATGTTTAAACATGGGAAAATTGATACGCGATCGTAAAAAATAGTCTTCGGACAAAGGAAAAACAACGTCGTACTTAGCTTGTTTTAAACTTTGTTTTAAGCGTTTACCCCATGGGGCATCGTTGCCGTGCTGTATAACATTAATATCTAAACCGGGAAAGCTGTAATCTTTGGATGTAGTGCTGAGAATAATATCAAAATCCTTTGCTTCGGGAAAATACTTTACCAACATCTTAAAATACGGATCCCAACAGTCTGAATAGCCGTCATAAGAACATACAATTAGTGAAATCATAGCAATAAATTTATGGGTGAACTTTTATTATTAAAAAAACTTTTACAAATATATAAAAAACGGTTATTTCAGCTAAAAAGACATGAAATAACCTCATTCTAAATTATTTAATTTTGCAACTATCATTTAAAAAACACTCTCAACAGCATAAAGTCTATTCATCTGTTGTAATTTTGTGACAAATGCTTCTATTAAATGTTATCCTTTTACCGATACTAATCGACCTCCTTGGGCTATAAGTTTACAGCCACTAATTAAAAGTAAGAATATTGGTAGCACATTAGAAATTGCTTAGAAAACTGTATCAGGCATTAACTATTTACTTTTTTCTAAACTCAAAACAGGCCTAAAGAGCCTTGATAATTGGTTTAAGTGAAAAGAAACGTTTGGCGTAATCAAATTTATAATTGCGTAACGCATTTTAATGCCCGTTTTTAAACGGATGTTTTCTTGCCGGTTTTTTGGCAAATGGATGATAATCACCTACCAAAGGAGATTTTTCTGCATTTCTGATATGTTGTACTATTTCTATAGATTGGCGGGCATCTTCCAGTCCAAAACCATTGCCTTCTAAAATATCTTTATAACTCTCTGTATGCAACTCTGTAAAACCTCCGCTAAATTCTATTTCTTCTCCGTCAACGGTAATAGAGCGGTAGGTTCTCTGACCTGTATCTCGTATTTCTTTAGGAATAGTATTATAATCTATAGACAGAAACCATCGCACCCTAGCTTTTTCTAACTCTAAATAACCGGCTGCTCTGTCGTGGTTATGCAAATGCACCACATTCTTTTTAACTCCTCCAAAAATCCATGACAACATATCATAAAAATGTACGCCTATATTGGAGGCTACACCGCCCGACTTGGAAGTATCTCCTTTCCACGAGGTATAATACCAATGGCCTCTAGAAGTTAAATAAGTAAGGTCTATATCATAAATTTTATCCTTTGGCCCCTTGTCTATTTTTTCTTTTAACGCCACAATACTTTTATGCAACCGCAATTGTAAAATAGAATAGACTTTTTTACCGGTTGATTGCTCAATGTTAGACAACGCATCAATATTCCAAGGGTTGAGTACCAAAGGTTTTTCACAAATAGCATGTGCCCCTCTTCTTAGTGCCATCCTTATATGTGCATCGTGCAAATAATTAGGCGTGCAAATACTCACGTAGTCCAAATTAATGCCTTTTTCCCGTTTTAATTTCTCAATATGCCGGTCAAAGCGTTCAAATTCTACAAAAAAATCAGCATCAGGAAAATAACTATCCATAATACCTACACAATCAAACTTATCATAAGCTGCAACCAAATTATTTCTGGTGTCTTTTATAGCTTTGAGATGTCTGGGAGCAATGTATCCGGCTGCACCGATAAGGGCAAAATTTTTCATTTGAAATATTATTTATTTAATAAAAAGTTTCTAAAGACTAATAAGGATATCCGAATTTTATTCTGGAATAAGTTACAATTAAAAAACGGATAATCCATAGATAATTAATTAGTTGTGGTTAACTTACAACTAATTGCAAATGTAAACATTGTAAACAGCAATAAAAGAATTATTACATGTAATATTTGCAATTTGTTTACATTTGTTAACGAAACGTTGGTGAAAATATTTTAAAATGTTTTACAAATTACATTAGCATGAAAAAGACAATTAAATTCACAAGTGTTTTAGGGCTTATTCTCATCCTTATTGTTGCCTATTATGCCCATAAAAAGCGAATATCTATTTATAACTATGACAGGTCAAAATCCTATAATTTTAATTTTCAGGATTCTGATGCAAAAATTTTTGATTTAAAACTTGACAATAACACATTAGTCTTACCCGATTTTAAAGGAGATAATTATTCTGCTTTTTTAAAAATAGAAATCAACACTACCCTTTTGGGAAAATTTTTTAATCCTGAAATTAACATCAGCTATAAAAACAAGCGTATTTCTCAACAATTTGAAATTGGAGCCTCGGGCATTAGATATATAAATATTAGCGAGGCGGTAAATGCAGGTGCTGACACACTACAATTTGAAGCAAAATATACAGACATAAATAATGAAAACACCAATTTATATCTGTTTGAAAATGAAAATCTTACAGGTAAAAAAACACTTATCCTTTCTCCGCACCCTGACGATGCGGAAATAGCAGCTTACGGCTTGTATTCCACGCATCCAAAAGACACATATATAGTAACTATTACAGCGGGAAATGCCGGTGATTTTAAATATGATGAAATTTTTAATGACAGTCTTACCCATTACAAAGAAAAAGGCAGGGTACGAACATGGAATAGCATAACGGTGCCGCTACTGGGAGGTATCTCTCCGGAAAATATTATGAATTTAGGTTATTCTGATGAAACCTTGCCATTGATGTACCAAAAGGATTCAATTCCAATCCAAAATAGATTTACCAAAACAACAGGCCTTACATTGTTCAGGTCTCAAAATCAGAATAATTTAATTTCCGGATTTAATCCGGCCACCTCCACATGGAAATCTTTAGTAAATGATATAAAACAATTATTAGATACTATTCAACCGGATATAATCATTACACCTTATCCAAAATTTGATAGACATCTCGACCATAAATATACTACTATAGCTTTATTACAAGCTATTAAAAGCCTTAACTTAAGAAAGGGCAAGCTTTTACTATATACCAATCATCTTCCGGAAAGTGATGCCTATCCTTTTGGCGAACAAGGGCAGCCCATAACTTTACCTCCTAATTTTGATGATAACACCTATTTTACATCCATACTTTCATTTCCTTTATCAAAAAAGGCTCAACAACAGAAAATTTTAGCCTTGGATGCCATGAATGATTTAAGAATGGATACAGAATACTTAAATACTAAAAGTGCTTTTATCTATGCCTTAAAAGCACTAAAACGTAACACCTTAGGCCCTGATATTGATTATTTTAGACGCTCTGTAAGATCCAATGAATTGTTTTTTGTGATGCCAATTTCTAATATCTATAATGATGAGATAGCGGAACACACACTGGGTAATCCGGATTGAGTATTAACAAAAAGTAAAATTTGTCGTGCACCCTACTAATTTACTACAATCTTGCTGGTTGTATTTATCTCATCATTATACATTTTTATAAAATAGACCCCACCTGGCACATGAGAGAGGTTCAACTGTGCAGAAACACCATATTGATCCGCCTTAGCCTTACCTCTGTACACAACTTTTCCATTTAAAGCAAAGACATCTATTTGTATGGCCTCATTATAAGAAGGCAATTGTAGATTTATGATTCCGTCTGAGGGATTAGGAAACACATTGTATTCTACCAATTTATTTCCTTCCATAGGATTTACGATAATCTCTGAGGTCATTTCGCCTGTGTTCCATAAATAATTATCACTGCCATTAGCCTGAAGCACTACCTTATCATCTTTACAAATAGTAATTTCATTGCCGTTGGTTATAGCTAGAGGAATTGTATTTACAATCACACTTACTTCGTCAGTATCCGAACAAGAACCTTCTGAATTACTCACTGTGACGGAGTATTCAGTTGTTTTATCAGGGCTTACCTCAATACTGGCTGTTGTGGCACCGGTATTCCATAAAAACTTATTACCTCCGGAGGCGGTAAGCGTAACTGTATCACCTTCTTCTATCTCTACATCCTCTCCAGCATAAGCACTAACACCTTCATTTACATAAACGGTAATTTCATCGGTAGCATCTGCACTACAGGCACTACTGCTGGCTGTAACAAAATAGGTGGTAGTCCGGGTGGGACTTACCGAGATACTGGAAGTAGTAGCTCCGGTACTCCAGAGGTAATTTCCATAGCCGGCAGCCCTTAGTGTAACAACATCACCGCTACATATCGTAACATCATCTCCTAGACTAACAGCAGCAGCTTTTTGCACATCTACAAACACTTCATCAGATACAGAACAATTACCCTCAATTACAGTTACTGCATAATAGGTGGGTTTGTCTGGACTTACAGTGATACTCTTAGTTGTTTCTCCGGTATTCCATAAAAAATTTCCATTTCCTTCCGCAGTTAAGGTTACTGACTCTCCTTTACAAATAGTTTTGTTTTCACCGGCATCCACCAACAATTGCCTGCCCACATTTACCACTATTTCATCCGATACCGAATTACCACACCCATCTGTAGCAGTTACAGTATAGGTAGTAGTTTCTAATGGCCTAACGACTATAGATTCTGATGTCTCACCGGTACTCCATAAAAATTCTCCGGTACCTTCGGCAATTAAAGTAATTTCCTCGCCATAACAAATGGAGACGTCTTCACCCAAAGCAACTGTAGCTACCTCCCCAACAGTTACTGTTATTTCCTCAGTTACAGCACAAGAACCACTTCCGGCTGTTACACTGTAAACAGTGGTTTCTGAAGGATTTACGGTAATACTACTGGTTGTCTCACCCGTACTCCACAAAACAGGCACATTGCTCTCAGCAATCAAAGTAACCGGATTACCGGCACAAGCTTGTTGATTTCCATTAGTGGTAAGCGTAACCACTCCAACAACATTGACCACAATTGCATCCGTTGCAGTGGATCCAGTTCCATCACAATTAGATGTAGCCAAAATAGTATATTCTGTAGTCTCCGTAGGACTTACAGTTATACTCTGTGTAGTCTCTCCCGTACTCCATAAAAAATCACCGGTACCTTCTGCTGTTAAAGTTATTTCTTCTCCGGAACAAATCGTAACATCATCCCCCAAAGTTACTGATGGCGGTAACTGTATAAGTAGTAGTCTCCAAAGGGCTAACAGTAATACTTTTTGTGGTTTCACCCGTACTCCACAATACTTCGGCATTACTTTCGGCAGTTAAAGTTACTTCGGTATTATTGCAAATGGTTACATCTTCACTGGTGGTTAAAGTCACAACATCATTTACATTTACTACTATACTATCAGAAACCGTTACATCAGTACCTCCACAGGTCGTTGCTGCCGTAACCGAATACTCTGTAGTTTCTGTGGGGCTAACAGTAATACTTTGGGTTGTTTCTCCTGTACTCCATAAAAAAGTACCGCTCCCTTGGGCATATAAAGTAACTTCATCTCCGGAACAAATTGTTTTATCTTCTCCTAAAGTAACCTGGGGGGCTTCCGAAATCGTAACAACTACCTCATCAGTAGCTGAGCACTCACCTGAGGTTAACGTAACGGAATAGGTTGTAGTTTCTATGGGACTAACGGTAATACTTTTGGTAGTTTCACCTGTACTCCATAAAAAATCACCCGTCCCTTCTGCTGTTAAAACAACCTCGTTTCCCGAACAAGTATTTACATCATCACCGGCATTTACCGTTATATTTTCCATTACATTTATTACAATAGAATCTGTAGCTATTGTATCACAGGCCGTAGTTGCAGTCACCGAATAAGTAGTTGTTTTTGAGGGACTTACCTTTATACTTTCTGTAGTCTCCCCGGTATTCCACAAAAAATTACCTACCCCTGTAGCGGTTAAGGTAATTTCTGTTCCGTTGCAAATGGTTTTATCTTCTTCCAAACTTACTTTTGGAGCCTCATTAACTGTAACCACAACTTCATCCGTAGCCGTTTGATTACCATTGGTTAGTGTAACACTATAAGTTGTAGTTTCTTCAGGGCTTACCGTTATACTTGCCGTAGTTTCGCCCGTACTCCATAAAAAACTACCTTCTCCGGTTGCCTTCAACTGATCCAGTAGTCTCATCGCCATATTGATAAGCTCCAATAGAATTATATCTGGTTCTCACTCTCTTTTCTAAATCTAATTTCACCTCAGGCACAACTATTCCTCCTTCTCTTAGTTCTTTAGGAGAATCCACACTTAACTTTAAACTAGACTTACTTTCATATTTTGGGTTAACTTTAATATTCCCTGAACCGGATGGCACTCCCCAACTGTTCCAGAAGTTTGAATTTCTGAAACTTATGTTAGACAAAGTCTTTTTATCACCAGTAGTTGCAACACCTTCTTTTATATTTGTAATATTGCAATTTATAAATTCTAAGTTTTGGACATTAGTTTTGTAAGATTTAAAAAAGTACTGACTCTCATTAAAAGTACAATTGATTATCTTATTATCTTTCAATAAAGAATTAGATGAACCCTTCGTGTAAACTGCATATTTAGTTTTATTAAAAATACAATTCCTGATTATATTATTTTTCCCAATATCATCATTATTGACATTTCCTTCCTCAGTGTTATCTTTAAAACCTATTCCAAAAGTAGTATTATATCCCTTTACCCGCTCAATTATATTGTTATCCGCTCCACCCCATATCCAGACTACGCCAGTATTTTCTTTGCTAATATAATTTGATCCGTTTGCGTTATTATATGCTTCAGAATCTTTAATTACATTATAGCTCGAACCATAATTCCTTATATAAAAAGGTTCAGTTATGTTAACTCCTGTTGATTTTTCAATTAAATTATATTTATTGTCTAAATTTGTTGTGCCTCTTATTCCTATGCCGTGTGTACTTACATTAGTTTTTGTGTTATTAAAATTTTCAACAAAACAATTTCTAATTATATTATTATGACCATTAACCCCGATGTGATAATCTTGCCGTTGCGGATTAGTAACCCTGTCATTATAAGTTTTACAACTTTCTATTAAATTATTCCCATCACCCAAAAGATGAATGGCATGCATACTAGCATTTAGTGATCTGGCATTTATTATTTTAAAATTATTATTCGATTTAAAAGGCCTATATTTATTTGTTCCGGATACCAGAGTTTGAAAATCCATAAATGACCCATACTTATCATTGTTTGAATTACCACTACCTCCAAATGTAAGACCATTAATATTTTCAAAAACTAAATTACTATTATTTGTATTGTTAGCCCTAATGCCTTTATAGTAATTAGAAATCTGCAGATTCCTAAACACCACATAATTAACCCCCATTAACTGTATTGCATGCCCCACTGAGGCAGATTTACCCGTCAAGGTAGGCATCTCACTTGTACTCCATGTCTTGCCGTAATCGTAGTAATTCTTTGTAATATCTCCAGGAGAATTTTTGTATCCAATGAATTTTAAGGGGCTTACAGAGGTCCCATCATTGTATAATACCAGATTTTGATTGCCATAATTTCCGGCTTTTATCCATACGGTCATACCGGCATTAGCCTTGTCAAAGGCTTCTTCAAGAGTCCAGGCATTTTCCTCAGATTTTCCATCACCACCTCCGGAGGCACTTGTAGTAACATATCTATCATCATTAGCATCCGGTTCAGATATATTATTTACGATGTAGGATAAGGTAAACTCTATCAATGCATTCCCTCCCGCATCTTTAATATCGCTACCGCCTTCATATCTAATAGTATTGTTATCCCAATAAGTAAAATCATCGGAAACTTTAAAATAGTGTCCGGAAGTTTGATTTTCTGCAATAGACAGGCCTGTAATGGTTTTATTACTCACCACAAAACCTTTGGTATCAGACCCGATAATAGGCTCACTACTATCAAAAAATTGATAAAGAAAAAATTAATAGTAAAAATTACACTCCAAAAAAATAATTTTTTACTCATATTTCACCCTTGATTTTACGTTTACATTTTGTTCATTAATTTTTCTTTTTTGGCATAGCAATAGCTAATCCACTTCCATTACAAAGTGATTCTCTTTTTGGCATAGCAAACCCACTCAAGGCCAATTAAAAACTTCTTTAAACCGGCTTGCGGGGAGTGTTATGATAAATTAAAGAGGATGATTCCTTTCTTAGCGATAAATTCTTAACGCAATTCTAAAAAAAATATTGTTAAGAGTTTGGTTTATGTCTTTTTCAATTCAGAAAAAAATCTAACAGGCGGCCAAATTATTGGTGCTTTCTAAAGAAAACCTAAAGAATAGACCGTTTATTTTTTAGAGCTGCCATGTTATAGTTTATTGCAACCATAAAACACGCATAATTACAGTATATAGCCACCTCCACCCCATAAATGTTAAAGTTTCACATTTTTAAATTAGTATACTCATATGGCCTCTTATTCATAAAATGTTTGTACTTTCGGGAGTATGAAAATTTTCCGAATTATCGGATTGTGCATGCTTATTTCCTCCTGTGTTTCAGAAAGCAATGAGGACATCAATACGTTTGTTATTATTGGAAACACACCCAATAATCTCAATAAAAAATCTGTTATTTTAAGTATTCAGGAAAATAGTCAATTTACACCCATAGACACTACTGTTATAGAGATGCAGCAGCTGTCATTTAACGGTAAATTAAACCAGCCTGTAGTAGCTAATATCCGCATTAAAAACACTACAAACAGCATAAGTTTTTTTATGGAAAAAGACAGTGTTTTTCTTGATATACATTCAGATGACTTATCCCAAACCACTATTAACGGATCGGAAGTACACAACGAATACTTAAGATTTATTGCAAAAAACAATGAAATACTAAACGAAATGAAGTTATATTTCCCCTTATTACAAAAAGCAAGAAGTGAAAATAATGCAAAACGGCTCCAAGAAATACATCAAAAATTAGCTGCCATACAAAAGAAAAAAACCAATTACGCCCTACAATACGCAACCAATCACCCCAACTCTATCATAGGTGCCTTCGCTTTATATGCTACACTGGAAGACCGCACTCTAAGTTCAGATACCATTGAAAAAATTTTTAACCAATTTACTATTCCGGTTAAAAAAAGTGATTTTGCCATCCAAACCCTGATATATTTAGATAGCATTAATGCAATAACCAACTAAACTACAACAAATCCTATTTAAATAAATCTCTTCCACCTTACCCTGCCTAAACAATTTTGCCTCCACCCTGATTCCAAAAGTATAAGTACCAACGTAGCTATGATTATACCTGCGTTTTTATGCCTTGTATAAGTAAAAAATGAGTTTATTATTTAACATAAGTTTATCGCATTTTTAATATTTATTTGGCATTGCGTAGTTTTACTTTGTTACAAACAAAATTTATGGCCAAACTTTTACCTTTTTTCTTTCTCTTTCTTATTTCCCAACAACTATTCACTCAAGAAGAGCGTATAAAAATATACGGTACCATTCATATAAATGAAGAAAATGCGTCAGATATTCACATTATTAATAAGAGTACTAACAAAGGCACAATTACCAATGCCAACGGATATTTTCAAATTCCGGTTAGAAAAGGAGATACCTTAATCTTTTCAGGAATCCAATTCTATTACAAGGAATTGGTAATTAATAAAAAACATATTGATGATAAAAAGCTTCACATTAAATTGGTAGAAAAAAACAACAAATTAGAGGAAGTTACCGTAAAAAATCATACTCTGAAAGGTAATTTATATATAGACAGTAGAGATAGTGAAGATAATCTAATTTTCTACAATGAAGATATGCTGGGCCTGGAAAATTTGGACTTGAGCACACCGGTTATTATGGATATTGACAGTTTTTCAAGAAGCAGAAGCAGTTCCGATCCGGTAATCCCATCCGGAATAAATATATTAGGGTTATTAAGATTTGTTTCTGAGCCTTTTATCGAAGATATTTCAAAAATTGGCGAAACTAAACGAAATTTAAGGGCTTATAAAACAAGGAGAAAAGAAAAAGCTAAAAAAGCACCAGAAAATATTAGAAATGAGTTTGGCGATAATTTTTTTGTAAAAACTTTAAAAATACCGGCAAACAAAATTGACCAATTTATAGCCTATTGCCAAACTAAAGGAATAGTTGATTTGTATCTTGATGATAAAAAAATAGAAATGATAGATCTGATGTTAAAATATAAAAAGGATTATTTAGAGCAGATAGAATAAGAAATTTTTATCTTCCATAACCTTATAACCTGAATTCGGTTAATCTTGTTTTCACAGAACGTATAGAATACTTTAGATTTGTACTTAAAAGCATGAAGAAATATCAAGATATTTCAAAGTCTTTTTGCCATAAATTTCCCGAGATCTCCTCGTAATATCTCGATATTACTCGAAAATTTCATGAAATTTCTAATCAAAAATAAAGAAAGCTGTGGTCACAATATTAATCGAATTCAGGTTTATAAATTAAATAGCGAAAAGTTTAACTTCTTTATGGGTGTACAACAAATTTTACTCCGAAAAGAATTCTTCAAAGCCCAAAAAACAAAAAACAATCCCAATCTAATCCTTGATATGGAGCTACTTTTTCCAATAATTCTTCCAACGGATAAAAAATAAGGAGTTACGAGTTCAAAAACTCGTATTAACTAATAACCCGGCGGCCTAATAACACAGTAACTTTATCCCTCAATAAGCCCTAATTTAATGGCATATTTAGTAAGGCCGGCCAGATTTCTTACGTTTAGTTTAGAGATAAGGCTTTTTCTGTAGCCTTCAATAGTATGCTTACTTAGAAAAAGTTGTTCAGCTATTTCGTTGGTAGTGTATTCCTGAGCTATAAGCGTAAGAACTTCCTTTTCCCTATCCGTAAGTGAAGCTATTATGTCTTCTTCTTTTTTAAACATACTTTGCAAATAGGCCTGTTTAATACTTTCAGAAAAATATTTTTCGCCATTTAAAATAGTCTTAATGGCCTTTAAAAGCTCTGCTTTCTCTGCATTTTTTGGAACATAGCCATCTACCTGATCCTCAGTGAGTTTATGCACAAACTTGGTGTCTTGCAACATACTTACCACCAAAGTTTTTATATGCGAATAGCGTGATTTAACAAATTCATTGATCTCTACTCCGGAAACATCGGGCATATTAATGTCTGTGATTATCAGATCAATATCTTTACCCTGAGTGTTTTCTAAATATTTTATTACGGTTTCGCCATTATGAGCGGTAAATATTATATGTAAATCTTTATGGCCGTTTATAATACTGGCAAGGCCGTCTAAAAACATTTTATGGTCATCAACTATAATAAGGTTTTTCTTCATGCTTATTTATTTAAAGGTATTTCAAGAGTAATTACCATTCCCCGATTTACCGCACTGTCTATTTGCATGGTGCCTTTTAGTTTTATTATTCGGTTTTTCATATTTTTTAATCCTATCCCCTTTTGTACTTTATCGGCATCAAAGCCTTTACCATCGTCTTCATATAACAAATTTAACGTATTTTCATAAATTGTAAGATGTAAATTAACAGATTTAGCTCCGGCATGTTTGATGGCATTGGCAACCAATTCTTTTATAACACTAAAAATTTCTGCTTTTAGTTGTTCCGGCAGGTTATTGATACTTTCTTTAGGGTGTGGAAAATAAGTAAAAATTGTTGCTTTGTTATTGTCGTTTATATTAGATAAATAATTAAAAATCAACTCATTAAAATCATCATCTGTAATAGCTTTTGGGATTAAATCATGTGATATTTCACGAACTTGGCGATAGGTCTCATCCAATTGCAGTTTAATGCTTTTTTCTACGTTTGTAGTATCTCCCAATTGCAATTTTATAGCGGCCAGATTTCCGCCTATCTGGTCATGTAATTCCCGAGCAATACGCTGTCTTTCTTTGTTTTGTACTTCAATAGAAGTTTTTATAACCTGCAGTTCCTGCTTGTTTTTAAGTGCAGCCATTCTTTGCTGGTTAAGTTCTTCTTGCTGAGCATTGAGTTGGCTTTGGGCCTGTAATTTTTGGTAATAGACTATCAGCAAAGCAATAATGGGTACCAACAATATTAAAAACCCGATAAGAATGGCATTTTTTATTGTTTTTTGTCTTTCTATTGCAGCTTCTTTTAATTGCTGGTCTTGCTGTAAAGCCACAATTTCTTTTTCTTTTTTTACAGTTTCATATTGTATTTCCAGTTCTTTTATCTGTTCACTTTTCTGATTGCGAATAATATCATTAGACACGGAAAGATATTGTGTCATTATATTATAAGCATTTTTATAATCGCCTTGTAATACCAGCACTTTCCTTATTTTATCTATAATTCTTTTTTGTAATTCTAACCTATTCCATTGTACGGAATTAACATAGGCTACATTTAAGACTAAATTTGCAGCTTGATAATCCTTAAGGGCTACATAAACATTCCCTATTTCCAGTACAGCATCTATATACAGGTCATAAAAATGCTGTTGCAGTGCTTTATTTTTAACAGATTCTAATAATACCAATGCTGTACCATATTCTTTATTATAAATTTTTAACCTGCTCTGTTGTAATTTTATGTATAATAGTTCTTTTTCTGAATGTGTTTTGGTTAAAAATTGTTCCGCAGTATGGTAAGAGGCTGCGGCTTTGGAAATTTCATTTTGTGAAAACTGAAAATCTGCAATAAAGATATGGCTCTTGCCTATTATTTTATTTTGTCTAGCCCGGCTTAAAATTTCAGACAGAAGGGATTGGGCTTTTTCGTTTTCCCCTTTAAGCATATAAACTCTGGCTAGCCCCAACTGTAACTGGTGCAAAATCCCGGAAGACTCTTCCTCTATCAAATTTATACCTTCTATAAATTCCTTGATAGCCTTATCCAGTAAGCCTTTTTGCATATTCCCATGCCCCAATATCAGATGCGATTTTGCCAAAAAACTAAAGTCGGCAATTTGTTCTTTAGCCATGGAAACCGCCTCGTTATTTAAATATTTGCCATAGTATATAATAGAATCCGTATTACCATACAAAATATGTACCTGAGCTATACTGTCTAATAAAGACATCTTTGTTGATGCATCTTTGGCATTTTGTAAAGCGGTATATAGCGAATCACTAACGGGATTAGGAATATAGCCAAATGCTCTGTAGTACATTTTTTTTTCCTGTGCGGGCAAAAACCATAGTACAAAAATTAAAAACACCGCTATGAATTGGGCTTTTCGCATTATCTAGCCATAAGTGGGATAAAAATATAAATTAATTTTACATTAATCCGAATTATTCATGCCATTATATATTTATCTAAGAACGAAATGTATGTTTTTGCAGCATACAACACAGCTATCAGCAAATAGAATGGGCTCAAATTTAAACTATTCACAAAAACGACAAACTTAATTTTAAGTAACTGAATGTCATCGCAATAAAAACAATTGATTTAACGCCTTATGAATAATTAGGGTTAACACCTGCTTCTAACATATCATGATTTATTAAACAAAAATTACCATAAATTATTGTTATAATTAGATAAGTTTTTACTATCAAAATCTGCTTATACGATAACTAAGTATTTTATACGTTTGCACCCGCTAAAAAAAAGGTCTAAAATTAGACAGAAATTAAAATAACAAAATGAAATGAGCATAAACAAATTTTTTTATGCAAATTCCTGAAATTGAAGATTTACAAACACATATCCAATAAATAACAATTCTTTGAATAAGATGAGTAAATTTTTAGTTTCTTCATTATTAATAAACTAAAAAATCAAAACAGATGAAAAAAGAGAAAACTCTTGAAAATGAACAACGTAAATTAACCTTTAGCAGAGCTAAAGGCTATGTTTGGAATAAGCGAAGAAGATATATCGCTTAAGAAAACTAATTTATCTCTAAAAAAGCCGGCTTATTGTAGCCGGTTTTTTTATTTCTAATCAATAATGATATTTCGTCGGTTCCATTCTGGCTTTGAGGCTAAGACCCAAAATTTTATATTTTACCCAAATATTTTCTTATAAACCATTCCATGCTAAACAGCAATAT
>PDWI01004309.1_pt1 | contig 19209 bp, 20 predicted proteins | sample 1430891 | NCBI WGS metagenome assembly PDWI01 (sample SAMN01162508, study PRJNA174530) | Oral metagenome, whole genome shotgun sequencing project. | biome: Marine environment; feature: Marine mammal; material: Swab sample of the gingival sulcus; isolation source: swab sample of gingival sulcus...
ATTTTTTATGGCACGCATGGCGAGAGTTGTTGCTCCAGGTTACCCGCACCATATTACCCAGCGAGGCAACAGGCGACAGCAAACATTTTTTCATGACAAGGACTACCAGACATATCTTGATCTGATGGGAGAATTTTGCCAGTGGCATCATGTCCGGATCTGGGGATACTGTCTCATGCCTAATCATGTACATCTTATCGCTGTTCCAGAAACATGAACGAACTGGTCGTCCCTGTGGAGACAGTTTGTTTGTAGATCAACTGGAAAACCTTCTTGGGAGAAAGCTGAAACCCCAAAACCCGGGGCCAAAAGTGAAGAATTAGGTATGGTGTCCCCAGGATGCCCAGGATGAAACCAGGATGTGCAGGATGTGTCCTGTCCCCAGGATGGAACAAGAAAACGTAACAAAGAAGAGCAATGGTCGTACGATTACTGGCGATTGAGCTGTATAAGGCGCAACAAAAGGTGCATCAGCTCAGAGATCAAATTGAGGCGGCAAGTGGACTGGAGCGTGATCGATTGCAACGGGAGCTTGCCGTGGCAGAGCAGGAATGCAACCAGCTCCGCCGTCGCATTGATGCACGTAAGGCGTTGTGATACAGGTCTGCCGGGGAGCAGCTATATCTTTTTCTTGATATCAATGATTGGGCTACCATCAAGGATATCCAGCCCCTTCACCTTAAGGTTGGTACCCTCAATCTCCAGCACTTCCAGCTCAGATATGGCGATGGGGTTGGGGCGCACCGGGCTCCTGGTGTTGAACACGCCGCTTAATCCCCGTGAGACATCTCCGCGAGGATACACCTTTAACACTGATCGATCCGATTTATGGAGCCAGAACAGCACCACAATGGTCTGGCCCACTGTTATTCCATCCAGTCCATCCTTAAATTGCGGGTAAATCTCCAATGTGCCTACACGGTCTGAAATGGAGAAATTTTTAGGCGCCTCTTCACGGGAGAGTATATCTCCATGGAGAATACCAATGGGGGTAAGCTGTGGGTGTTTCATGCTGCTCTGCTCCTATTTTCTCCCTTGGGCAATGACCAAGAGGTAATCGTCTGCGGTTACAACATATTCGTCATCAGGGTTGGAGATGAAGTCACCGCCGCAACCTTTTTGGATGCCAAGTACTGTTGTATTGTGCTCTTTTTTCATTGTGATGAATACGTCTATGAAGTGCAGCCCGTGCATGGCAGCGGGAACCTCCATAGCATACAACTCATTGCCATAGCGGCTGGACAACAGCTCCGATATAATACGGCTGATACCATGGTCGCTGGCAGCACTGGCAATCAGGTGGCTGGACATTTCACTGCCAACAATGATTTCATCTGCGTTGGCTCTTCGGCAATGCTGCTCATTGGCTTTCTCAACAAGCTCCACCACGCTATATACCTTGGGATTCATGCTCTCTACGGCAAGGGCGGTCAATACCACCTTGGCATCGCGAGCTGTGGCTTCAATGCTGTCATCACCGAGGATAACCACTGTGGAGGCCTTGCTCAGGTGCGCTTTTTCAAGGCTCTCTTCGTTAACTACGCTGCGAATAAAGAGCAGCTTCGGATCTTCAAGGGGTTTTTCTTCAATATCAGCGATTAAAACGATGGTCTTGTCTGCTGTCTGGTGGTTGGAGCGCAGCTCTTTGATGATTGCCTTGGCGCGGTGGTTCCACTCGCAGATAATGATATGGTCAAAAGCTTTGTAATCGCCCATACCTCTATGCTCCTTGATTTTGATACTGATTAAGATGGTGGCCAGGCTGGCGCTGAGTATTCCAAGTAACCCGATGCCAAAAAACATGATAACAATGGCAAGTACCCGGCCTTCCAGGGTGGAGGGTGAAATATCGCCGTAGCCCACGGTGGTCAGGGTGACAATGGACCACCAGATACCGCTGGCAAAACTGAGCTGCTCTTCAAAGCGGGAGATGAGAAACCCGCTGCAGAGGATAATGACGAGGATAACCGCCAACAGCTTGATCAGGTTTTCCTCGGCCAGGAACCTGTATACGCGCTTGAGCAATGTTCTCATTTCAGCTCAGTGACCTCTGTATAAATACCGTTTTAGGCTAATTGGTTGGTCCTGTACCCATGGGCTGGATAGGTGCCAAGCACCAGCACACGTTTGGCAAAGAACTCCAGTTCCTGGATCGCCAGTTGGAGAGCCTTGTCATCAAGGTGGCCTTCAACATCAGCGTAAAAACGGGCCACGTTGAAATATTTATCCACATAGCTCTCCAGCTTGACCATCTGGACGCCGTTTGTGGCAAAACCACCCAGCGCCTTGTAGAGTGCCGCAGGGATGTTGCGCACCTCAAAGAGAAAGCTGGTCAGGTAGGTTTTGTGGTTTTCCCGGAAAGGAATCTTTTTTTCCGGAGAAAAAACCAGGAAGCGGGTGGTGTTGTGGTCTGCGTCCTGAATATCTCTTTGCAGGATTTCAAGATCGTAAATTTTTGCAGCAAACTCGGAGCTAATGGCAGCCTGGGTTTTGTCGTTCCACTTTTTTACGTCTGAAGCAGCCTTGGCTGTGTCTGCAACCACATGCCTGTTCAGCCCATGCTGATCAATGAACTGCTTGCATTGCGGGATGGCATGGATGTGGCTGTGCACATCGGTCACTTCCGCAAGCTTTGTTCCCGGTATCCCGACAAGGCAGTGGCGGATAAGCTGGAAATGCTCCCCAATGATGTACAGTTCACCATTGGGGATCAGGTTGTGTACGTCTGCGACCCGGCCGGCTATGGAGTTGTCGATGGGGATGATGGCAAGGTCTGCCATGCCGTTTCGTGCTGCAGCAAAGGCTGCTTCAAAAGAGACACAGGGCAAGGTTTTCATGCCAGGATAGGCTTGCTGGCAGGCGAGATCAGAGTAGGCTCCGGGCATGCCCTGGAAAGCGATGGATTTGGTTTGTTGGGTAGTCATGGTAGAGCTGGGTAGAGATTATGAGGATTATGCAGGAGAGTATATACAAGTAAAAACAGGTATCATATCAGTAAGCATAAAAAAATGGAACTGACAAGTCCGTTTCTTTTTTCCTGGTTAGCTTTGGGGAGTGGGGTGAAGTAAAGTACATATTGCATCATCCTGCATCATGATATAAGGGTGCTACAGGAGGAGCACCGTACCAGCAAGTCTTATGGTCGGTCATCTGGTTGGGTGAATGACTGCTGGAGGTGAGCGGTGGTGTTTGTGTAAGTTGAGCATTTTTTGGGAGGAAGGATGGACATTATAACGGATCTGGATGAGCTGAAAACATTGTGTCAGCAGTGGCGATTTTCTGGGGTGACCACAGGGCTGGTGCCAACCATGGGATATTTCCATGATGGACACACAAGTTTGATGGATTTTGCCCGCAAGCGATCGGAAAAACTGGTTACCACCCTGTTTGTTAACCCGGCTCAATTTGGGGAAAACGAAGATCTGGGTACCTATCCGCGAGATTTGGACAGGGATGCGGCGATTGCCAGGGAACACGGAACTGATGTGTTGTTTGCACCGGACGCGGGAGCAATGTATGCGGATGACCACATGACCTGGGTTGAGGTGCCGCACATGGCGAAACGGCTTTGCGGGATCAGCAGGCCGGTATTTTTCAGGGGGATCTGCACGGTTGTAACAAAATTGTTTCTGCTGACCCTGCCATCTTTTGCCGTGTTTGGGGAAAAGGACTGGCAGCAGTTGGCGATCATCAGGCGCATGGTCAGGGATTTGAATATTCCAACTGAGATTTTTGGCTGCCCCATCGTTCGGGAGTCTGACGGGCTGGCCATGAGCAGCAGGAATGTATACCTGTCGCATGAAGAAAGGGCGCTTGCACCACATATCCAAAAAGGGTTGCAGGTGGGCAGGGAGCTTGCTGCAGCAAAAGAGACTGATGTTGCGGTTATTAAGCAGGCGATTCGTGAGCATTGGCAGGCAAACGTACCAGATGCTGCTGAAGATTACCTGGAAATCTTTCACCCTGATTCTTTGGAATATCTGGAGCAGATTGCAGGGCGAGCACACGTTGCCTGTGCGCTCCAATATGGGAAAACCAGGCTGATTGACAATATAACGCTTGTGTAAGACGCTTGTGGGAAGAGGGGCCGGAAACCATTGGAGAAAGACCGGCTGCCTCTTGCCCGTTGGAGTATAAGCCCCTTAGTTGATTCGTGATATGCGATATGATACCATGTAAGGATGAACGGGATAAAGAGCGCTGGATAACTCTATAATCAATCATACAATGAGGAAAAAATGGGATCATTTCTAGATAGTCTAATGGTATCACTGTCTTCTTTTTGGGAAAAGATTATAGAGCTGGTTGAGAAAACCCATTTGCCTGAACAGATCGCTGAGGTGGATTCTGCCGGGTTATTTTCCAACCCCTGGTTTCTTGTTCCCTTTATTGCTCTGGTCGTCTACATGCTCTATAAGCAGGCGTTTCGTGATCTCATTATTATGGCGTTGCTCATTGGGGTCTGGTGGGCCTCTGGAACAGAGTATATGGCAACCCTGGTGGTGGGCGACGAGTTAAAGATCGAAAAAGTACTTCCTGTTGTGTTTGGTGGTGCCGGAGTACTGGGCATCATTATCTATCTGCTTTTTGGCCGCAGTGACTGAGCCTGGTTCCTGTATCGACTTCACCAGTATATGAGTATGCTTTCTTTTCAGCATGGGTAACAATTCCCGATGGAATATCGTGACGCAATTTTTGTCGTAACTGAAGAGCAATCCTGCCCTATATATAATGTGGGTGAGGAGTTTAAGGTTGAAAGCCAGGGATTGACTGTACCCGAGGCCAAACCTGCCTGTCTGCTTATGGTGCAGGCGGTGATGAATGCTACTTCCACAGTCCAGACCATGGAGCGTTTTACCCAGAGGGGGGTGAAAAAAACCAAGTTTGCCTGTGGCGGTTGTACGGGGAGTATAGCTTTTGAGTATAAAAAAGAGAAAGGATTTGCCACCCTGCAGATGAAGCTTTTGGCTGCTGCAGAGCAGAAAAAGCGCATGCGCCATGTGGATCAATTTTATGATCTGCTCAGGAATATTGATATTTTTGAACCGCTTGATGAAGATAACCTGCGGGATCTCTCTGCGTTACTTGAACTCAAAGAGTATGATGCTCATAAAGTTGTTGTTAAAAAAGGAGAGCCAGGTACCAGTCTGTATATTTTGGTGGAAGGCCGTGTTGCTGTGGTTGGTGACGATGGGCAAACCCTTTCTGAGATGCAGGTTGGGGATGTTTTTGGTGAGATGAGCCTGCTCTCCGGTGAACCGGTGACCACCTCTATCCACTCCAGAGAACGAACCAAGCTGGCAGCGCTTTCCAGTAAGGATTTTAAGCATGTGCTCAATAAGTACCCGGTACTTCAGGTCTTCTTTTACAAACTGCTGGTGGAGCGAGCCCAAACCAACACCCTGCGCTCAGGAACCATCAGTTCAGGAATGTCGGGTAAACTTTCTGATATCCATCCAGTGGAGCTCTTTCAACTTATTAATACCAGTACCAAGACCGGTAAGGTGGATCTACTCTTTGATGAAGGCAAAGCCACGGTACTCTTTCATGATGGTGAGCTGGTACAGGCTGTCTATGGTAATTACGCCGGGAAAGAGGCTTTTTTTGCTATCTTAGCTAAGACTGAAGGCGAGTTTACCTATACCTCCGGCATCACAGAAGAGGCAGAAAAGCTGCAAGTGATCGGTGGGTTTATGGGGCTGGTTATGGAGGGTATGCGTCGCATTGATGAAGAAGAGGAGCCGTGATAGCTCCTCCTCGTGTCATGTCAACGATGAAATGTCAGTATATTGCACCGGATTTTTCTTGTCCTTATGGAGTCTTGTCCTGAGTTGCATAGTCGTGCTATGTGACACAGGGCAAGGCTGCATAAGGGCTGAAAAAGATAAGCAGGATACGACAGAGCAGCGTTGCCAGGACACTAGACTTTTGTGAACACCAGGCAGGCATTGGTTCCACCAAAACCGTAACTATTGCTCATTACGGTATGCAACGTGATATCCCTGTTTGCTGTTACGATATTCATCGTAGCTGCTTCAGGTTCCAGCTCCTCAATATTTGCTGTTCCGCAGATAAAATTATTTTCAAGCATCAAGAGCGCATAGATGGCCTCATGTACCCCTGCTGCTCCTAAAGAATGGCCGGAAAGGGATTTGGTGGAGCTGATCGGTGGTACGTTTTCTCCAAACACCTCTTTGATGGCCCTGAGCTCCACCATGTCGCCCACCGGAGTTGAGGTGCCGTGGGCATTTATATAATCAATGCTTGGAGTATCCTTTCCTAAAGCAAGTTGAATACAGCGGATAGCGCCTTCTCCTGAAGGAGTAACCATACCAACGCCGTCTGCAGTGGCTCCGTACCCGACCAGCTCGCCGTAAATATGCGCCCCTCTTTTGCTGGCTCGTTCAAATTCCTCCAGCACCACTACGCCAGCGCCATTGGCCACCACAAATCCGTCACGGTGTACATCGTATGGCTTGGAAGCGTGCTGCGGTGTTTGGTTGAATTTGGTTGATAAGGCCCCCATGGAGTCAAACATGGCTGTTTGCGTCCAATGCTCTTCATCCGACCCACCGGCAAACATGATATCCTGCCTGCCAAGCTGGATTTGCTCCATTGCTGCACCGATACAATGAGAACCCGTTGCACAGGCCGAAGAGATAGCGTAGCAGAGCCCCTTGATGCCAAAATGATTAGTCAGGCAGGCTGATACGGTGCTGCTCATGGTCCGTGGTACCATGAATGGGCTTAGTCGTTTTAAGCCCTTTTTGCGCATCACATCAGCGGTGGCAACTACATTTTCAGCAGAAGTGCCGCCTGAGCCTATAATCAGCCCTGTGTTGGGATGGGAGACCTCTTCTTCGTCCAGGCCAGCATCATCAACAGCCTGCTGCATGGCAATGGAAGCAAAGGCCGCAGCATCGCCCATGAAGCGCAACTGCTTTTTGTCAATGAGCTGTTGAGGATGTATCCGGGTGAATGCCCCGATTTGAGCACGAAGTCCTAGTTCTGCGTAGGGCTCATGGAAACGAACCCCTGATTGTTGGTCTCGCAGTGATTGCAGTACTTGGTCAGCAGTGTCACCTAAAGATGATACAATACCCATTCCGGTTATAACTACTCTGCGCATGATATATTTCTAGTGTAGTTTCGTTATTGAGAGGGCGTCTTGTAACCGGCTGATATCCGATGGTTTGGTTAGTTTAACAACGTCCGGCCACGTTTTGTGAAGAAGAAAAGTATAGCAGTAAACCTATTTGTACAACAAGTATTTTGTGGTGCGTGGCAGGAAAGCATAGGTAGGAGACTGGCGCTCTTTTTATGAGAAGAACAAGAGGTTGGTTGCAAAAGGGGAGGTGAGTATTACAGTTACTCTTGGTTTTGATGCTATCAACACATCACCAAAAGGTATACACAGTGAGTAGTCGAACATTAAAAAAACACATTCTGCCCATGCTTGGCCAGGTGGAGCTTGCTGAACTGTACAACCGACTGGCAGGTTATGCAGCAAAAGATATCATAAATATATTGTTTTCTGGTATTTGTCGTGAGATAGCCCATGTCAGGTGGCCCGCGATCAGCGCAATGGGAAAAACTGTTGCCAGGCTTGCGGAACACAATATTGAAGAAGCGCGGATTATCATGCGACGATTTTTATGGACCTTAAATGATGAGTCCGGCGGTATCGGCTGGGGAGCACCTGAGGCAATGGCAGAGACGATGTATAATCACCCTGGCCTTGCTCAAGAATATATCCATATGCTGACCTCGTACACCAAGGATGATGGAGAGGAACTCCATCAGGATGGTAACTTCCTGGAACTTCCTGCCCTGCAGAAAGGAGTACTGTGGGGGCTGGCACGATTGGCTGGAAAATACCCTGAATTACTTGCTGCCAAGCTGGAACCGGCTGATATGAATTTTTATCTTGCTGCAGAAGATGCGGAGATTCGTGGACTGGCTGCGCTTGTGTGCAGCCGTCTTTCCTGGAATCAGCCAGAGTTATTGACCACCCTTAAGCATGATGGGGCAACATTTACCATCTATGATGAAGGGAAAATGATCGAAATGAAGATCAATGAATGTGTACCACTCCAAGAGGGACACTAACGCAATGCAATCCACTCTACCTTACACCTCTGCTGCTGTTGTTCAGTTCCCCATTGTGCTGGGAGAGGTTACAACAAACTGGGAAACGCTTGCCAGGTTGCTTGAGCAGCATCAGTGTCCAAAAGACACCATTGTGGTTTTGCCTGAGCTGTGGTCAGGCGGATTTGATTATCAGCAGCTTGATGCAATAGCTCAGCAAACCCCAGCCCTGTTAGAACAGCTGCGCAACCTTGCTGTCAGAGACGACATCCACATCGCAGGCTCCCTGCCGGAGCTGAGAGAGGAGAAGCCGCAGAATACATTGTTTGTTGTTGGCGCTGACGGAGTTGTCGGTACAGTTGCGAAACAGTTTCTTTTCCCGGCCCTGGAAGAGGGGACCTATTTCCAGCCAGGAGGTGCAATCCACCCCATTGCAACTTCAGCCGGGCCTGTGGGGGGAATGGTTTGCTATGATCTGCGCTTTCCAGAGGTTGCCAGGGAGCAGGTTCATAAAGGCGCCAAAGTGCTGCTCGTCTCTGCCCAGTGGCCCAAAGTGCGCCAGGAGCATTGGCGTGCCCTGCTTAAGGCAAGAGCCATTGAAAACCAGGTGTACGTTATTGCCGCCAATGGATGCGGGATAAGTGGTAAGGTAGAGCTTGGTGGTCATTCCATGATCATCAGTCCAGATGGTACCATCCTGGAGGAAGCCCAGGAGGCGGCAGCGGTTTTGAGTGCACCTCTTGACAAGGCTGTACTGGAAAAGTCCAGAGCCTCTTTTTGCCCAGCTGGTGAGCGTCCCTGGCGTCAATCAGATGAGCAGAAAGTGCTCCCCCTTGCAGCACTTAAACAAAAAATTACAGCGATCCGCGCTCAGGGGAGCAAGATTGTTTTTACTAACGGGTGTTTTGATCTGCTTCATGCAGGACATGTGAGCTATCTGGAACAAGCCAGGGCCACCGGTGATTGCCTGGTGGTTGGGGTAAACAGTGATGCCTCTGTGCAACGTCTCAAAGGCCCCACTCGTCCGGTTAACAACCAGGAGCATCGCGCGCGGGTGCTGGCAGCGCTTGGTTGTGTGGATTTTGTGGTGTTGTTTGAGGACGATACCCCCATTGCACCCATTACCGAGCTGTTACCCGATGTGTTGGTAAAAGGCGCTGATTGGGAGGAAGAGCAGATTGTGGGAGCCAAAGAGGTGAAGGATGCTGGGGGCAAGGTGGAGCGCATTGCTTTTACCTATCAAAGTTCCACCACCAAGCTCATTGAGAAGATTCGTACCTGATCACGGGTACCTCAGCTTTGCTCGATATGGGGGAGCTGCCCTGCAGCACCTATCGGTGTTACTGTTACTTTCCTCTGCAATGTGCTATAGGTACACAGTGTTTGAATTCTATGACAGAGGAAATAATGGGGAAATTAACTGTAATTACAGGTGGTGCCAGGAGCGGCAAGTCCAGTTTTGCTGAGCAACAGATTGCAAAATCTTGCAAGGACATAGCCTATATTGCCACTGCCCATGCTGGGGATGCAGAGATGGAGGACCGGATTAAACAACACCGTTTGCAGCGTCCTGCCAGCTGGACAACCTTTGAAGCACAACTTGCTCCCTCTGCGATTATTCAAACTCATCATCCTCGTTTTGACGGTTTTCTTCTTGATTGCCTCACCGTACTTACCACCAATATCTTGTTGAGTCAGGAAGGGATCAACTGGGACGATCCACATCCTGATGAGTTGAATAGCATCGAACACAAGGTCTTGGGCGAGATCGAGTTGCTGCTTGAAACGCCAACGCTTTCCACCCACCTTTTTGCTGTGACCAATGAAGTGGGACTGGGGATCGTCCCTGCGACGCCTTTATCGCGTTTTTGCAGGGACTGTTGCGGGCGGGTCAACCAGCGAATGGCAGCCGCTGCTGATGAGGTTTTTTTTGTGGTATCAGGGATTCCCATGCAGATAAAAGGGGCCTGAAAACCATGCGCACCTTTATCCTGATGCTGCAGTTCATGACCAGATACCCCATCGCCATGCACATCGATTTTACTGCTGATCGTTTTGTGGGTGGTATGAAATGGATGCCGGTGGTTGGATTGTGCGTTGGACTCCCTGCTGGCCTGCTCTTTTTTGTTACAGCTCCTGTGTTAGGCAGCGAGGTCAGTTCCTTTCTTGCCCTGGTCTATCTCATCACTGTCACTGGTGGCATTCATCTTGATGGTATGGGAGATACCGCTGACGGGCTTTTCAGCTATCGCCCCAGGGAGCGGGTGCTTGAGATCATGCGCGATTCCACCCTGGGGACCAATGGGGTGATCGCTGTGGTGTTGACCATCATATGTAAGCTCCTGCTCCTGAAAAATGGAGCTCCTGCAGCCTGTGTTGCAGCACTCATCTGTGGACCGATCATTGGTCGGATGACCATCGCATGGCATGCAGCCTTAGTCCCTTATGCCCGGGATGGAAAGGGGATGGGCGATTTCACTGATCAAGTACAGCTGCCACACGCATGCGCGGCTTTGGCCAGCTCTTTTTTCCTTATCATGGTTATTTTACCTGGTGCAGGTCTCACCTTTGGGAGCTCCTTTCTACTTGCAGCTCTCTCTCATCTGTTTGCGGTAGCTATAGCAGTGGCCTTTGCCTTTTACCTGCGCTCTCGCATCGGTGGTATTACAGGAGATACTTTTGGGGCAACCATTGAGCTCACAGAAATGACAACCTTTTTGCTTTTTTTTCTTACCTGGGATTATCTGATATGAACGTAACTCGACTGTATCTGATCCGCCACGGACAGACCGAACAAAACCATAGTGGTGTGCTGGTTGGCAGCACAGATACCCCGCTTAATGATTATGGCAGGCAGCAAGCCGCTTACTTACGTGAGCGGGTGAACGCCCTTGAGGTAGACACCATCTTTTCAAGCCCTCTGCAGCGTGCCACAGAAACAGCGGCCATTGTGTTTGGGGAAGACGCACCCATTATTACCGACAGTTCCATCCAGGAGTATCATTTTGGTGAATGGGAAGGGCTCCATTTTTCAGAAGTGGAAGAGCGCTACCCGCAAGAGTGGCAAACCTGGCTCACGGACTGGGAGCAGACAAAAATTCCCGGGAGTGAATCCTTTGGCTCGTTCAAGCATCGGGTGACCACTTTTGTTGACGAACTGATCAATGCTAACCAGGGCAAAGAGCTGGCCGTGGTCTCTCATGGTGGGTGTATCCGCACCGTACTGGCACATTATTTCTGCGAATCCGTCTCTGCTGGCTACTGGAAGTTTAAGGTGGATAACGCGACCTTGACAGAGATTGAGTTTATGGCAGGGCTGCCCATTCTTATTCGCTTTAACTACCGCTAGCTTTTATGCAACTCCTCCAAGATACTCTCAGCGCAATTGGGCCTGCAGATCGAGCGGTAATGGCGCGTGTTCAGCGAGAGATTGATTACTGTTTCAAACCACCAGGAAGCCTGGGTAAGCTTGAGGATATTGCCCGTCAGATTGCAGGTATTACCGGAAAGATCAATAACACCATTACGAAGAAAGCCATCGTGGTGATGATGGCTGATAATGGGGTGTACAAGGAAGGGGTGGCCATGTATCCTCAGGATGTCACCCGGATTGGTGCTGATTTTGTTACCTCGGGGCGGATGGGCGTTAACTTTCTCGCTAATCATGCAGGTGCTGATATCATTGCCGTGGATGTGGGGATTCAGGTGGATGTGGACCTGGAGGGGGTTATTGATCGTAAGGTGCGCTACGGTACCGCCAACTTCAGGCATGAACCTGCCATGCAGAGAAAAGAAGCGATTGAGGCCATAGAGATTGGTATTGCTATTACCAGTCAGGCTATTGATGATGGCTATAACCTGCTCGGTACTGGGGAGATTGGGATTGGCAATACCACCGCATCAAGCGCGGTGCTTTATGCCTTGACTGGAGCCAGTATAGAAAAGGTTGTTGGACTCGGGGCTGGCTTAAGTGATGAGGCGTATGAGCAGAAAAAGAGTGTGGTCAGGGATGCTGTGCATCTGCATAAACCTGATCGAGACGATCCTCTGGATGTGCTTGCCAAGGTGGGAGGACTTGATATTTGCGGTATGGCCGGAACCTATCTTGCCTGCGCAGCGAGAAGGGTTCCCGTGGTTGCTGATGGTTTGATTTCTAACGTGGCTGCTCTTGTTGCTCTACGACTGGAACCTCAGGTGATTGATTGTATTCTCCTGTCGCACATATCCTGTGAGCCTGGAGCGAAGTTACTCAAGGAGATCACCGGGCTTGAGCCCATGTTGGACATGGATATGCGGCTGGGTGAAGGTACCGGTTGTGCATTATCCTTTCCCATCATTGAAGCGGCGCTTAAAATGACCCGGGAGATGGGCACTTTTGCATCGCTGGGCAAAACCCGTGAGGAGATTTGTTCACCGTTGGAAGCGTATCATGGAAAAATACAGTAACTTAGGAGGAGGTACCATGAATGTGATCATCGTACCCTGCAGCTTTGACAACTACAGTTACCTTGTGGTCTGTGAAAAGACAAAAGTATGCGCAGTGGTTGATCCCTCTGAATATTACCCCGTTACACGTGCTGTTCAACAAAACAATCTTAAGCTTACCACCATCCTCTGTACCCACCACCACCGGGACCATATTGATGGGGTGGAGGATTTGAAAGCTGAATATCCAGATTTGCAGGTGTACGCTCACACACATGATACAGGGCGGATTGCAGGGGGAACAGACTGGCTTGAAGACGGTGCAACCATCCATATTGGTGAACTGGAAGGCAAGATGTACCACACTCCTGGGCATACGCAGGGGAGCTGTGTCTATCATTTCGAAGATGCGTTGTTTACTGGAGATACGCTTTTTGGTGGTGGCTGTGGACGGCTTTTTGAAGGGAGCGCTGAACAGATGTTTGAGTCCTTGACCCGGATAACCGAGCTGTTTGACCCAGGAACAAAGATATATCCAGGGCATGAGTATACCTTGGCGAATTTGGAGTTTGCACATGCTCTCGAACCTGAAAATCACACTGTCCGTGATCGTCTTGATTGGGAGAAGCAAAAGAAAAAACAAAATGCATGCAGACCCGATTTTGACCTGGCCCTGGAAAAACGCACTAATCCATTTTTACGCAGTCATGCTCCTGATCTCCAAGCTGCAATCCAGAGAAGAGACAAGGGTGTCGGGGATGCCCCTGTCGATATCTTTCGGGTTATTCGTAGTCTGAAAGATAACGTCTGATACTCTGTACCCCCCTGATTCTTGCACTGGACAAAAGAAAGAAACCTACTGATTTGAAGAGTTGATGAAACAGGAGCTCATCCCTGTAAGGTCTACCCACGGCAGGGTTAGCGGTTCAACGATTCAAGGGGGGATCAAAGCATTACTATGGAATGCCCATCCGGGGAGAGCCACTGGGGCAACCGGTGGCTCTCCCCGGAAAATATGTTGGTCGATAACCAGGCTGCGTAACAGGTGCACAAAAAAAAGCCGATCCCCGAACAGGAGATCAGCTTTTTTTCTTACACATGCTTGCTTGTGTCTGGCAACAGGAGCTGGTGAATTACAATTCAATTACATTTGTGTCATTGTCTACCAGTGCAGGCAGCAGGCTTTGTACTTCCGCCTCAGTCCATGCAGGTTGACCTGACAGGGTGGCCACGTTAATGTGGTTCAGTCCGCGGGCAATTTCAGTGTAACTTTTTCCGCGCTGACGGAGCCGTAAAATATTATCTGCCAACTCCTTTTTACTAAACACCTTTTTCTCGCCACTCCCGCTTGTCAGGTTTGACTTGCTCCCCATGCTGCCATGTTCAGCAGCGACCTCTGGTTTATATTCAAGCTGAAATCCCACCATGAGCCGCATTAAATCATCTATCTGTCGGTCACGCCGTGCCAGCTGAACGCGCATATCTTCCAACTGTTCTTTGAGCAATTGAATCTGGTCTTTATACACCTCAAGCAGTTCCGCCAGATAATCACTGGTTGCTGGTTGCTCAGTTGAAACAATGCCGCCACTTGCCGGTGTTGCTGGTGTACCTTGTCCACCAGCATTGCCATCCTGCCCATAGGTGGCCAGCAGAGAGCGCCCTTCATGCCATCGTTCAAGGTCTTGATGTTTGAACCGCACCTCCTGTTTACCGGTGACAGGATTAAGGATCATCTTATAGGGCAATCCCTTTTTACGATACCTGCTAATGGTTTTGGTGGATACATTAAGGTAGTCAGCAGCCTGTTTCTGAGTTACCTGAAAATCACTTTCACTCATTAATCTGAACCTCTTTTTTCCCTGCGTTTACTCAGACAGTGGTAATAATACAATGTAGAAAAGCACATCCTGCAATCTTATCCTAGCAAAATTTTACAATAACAATGAGTTACATGGCCAAAGCGGCAGAATCATCTCAGAGAAAGTGGAAGCAAAGATAGAGTACGCTGAAAAGCTGCAAGGAGTGAAAAAAGAAAAGCATCAGAGTGCCTTATTTTCATCAAGAGAAACCATCCCTTCCAACAGAAGATGATCGACACGCTCGCTGACCAAAGTCCTTTCCCCACTAGGTATCTGATTGCTGTGAAAAAGGAAACTTCCTTCTATCCATCCAAGGGCCTCAAAAAAAGCCTCTTTAATTTGGCGTCTTAAAGATGAGGTCAAGTTATCCGGGTGCAGGTATCCCTGCTCTATCAAAATGCTTCCCAGCCGTTGCCGACGCCCACCCTTTTCATGTAGAGCAAGACACTCATCCAACTGCTCAGCAGTGATGAGCTGCTCGTGCATCAATATCTCACCAAGCATCTTCTGGTTGGACTCCAGCATCCCAAACACCAGCATTCCTTTGGAAAAGAAAAACGAACCACTATTTCCACTTGCATGAACTTCCAGTTCTCCAGTTAATGAGGCGTGATGAATGAGTTGCAAGATATCATCTATGGCGATAAGCGCTATATCCCCTTGCAAGGCGACCCTGGTCACCTTTGAAATCGTCTCTTCAGGCTCCTGTATGTCACTGCGTTCGGGGGCCAACTCTTCGATAACAGGTTCTTTTTTCTGCTTTAAAAAGGATTGGAAAACAGATTTCATAGTGTTTGGCTGAAAAGAGGGGAGACGTTTACATAACTGTACCTGTATACAGTCTCTCATGACAGGATAAGTTGTCAAGTTATTTCAGTAAATCCTGCACCTGATAAGCCCATCGTGACCGCCAATGTGGCAATGGCAACAGATACATATGTGATCAACGCTACCCAGCAGGTTGAGCAATTGGCACGTGAGCTTGTTGTCGTCTGCGTAAAAACGACCATCAGAAACAAAAAAGCGTAAAAAAAAATTTGAAAGTATGATCGATCACATCCCTCCTTTATCCTGAACCTGTTGCATATTTGCACCTCTTTTCATACCATTTTCCGTTCAAATGATGTTACTATTGGGCCAGCTCACATACACGATGCAGGAGTCAAGCACAAGAGCATAAATGTAGAGCGTTCTTCCAGCTTAAACAATTATTTAGGAAATAGCCTGCCATGCGGTACGAAGGCCCCATTTACAGACCACCAAGCGAAGCTGATTCCCTGCTTATCCAGGCCACTGTAGGTTGTCCCCACAACAAGTGCACCTTTTGCATGGTGTATAAGAATACCCCTGGATATAAAGTTCGGCCGATCAAGGATATCTGTGAAGATATGGACGTGGCTGCGAAGCAATATGGAAAGAGCGTGTCTACGCTTTTTTTTCCGGCTGGCAATAGTATTGCCATGCGCACCGATGATCTGGCAGCGATTTGCAGCCATGCACACGATTGTTTCCCAAATTTGCAGCGCATAACCGTGTATGGCTCCTTTCAGTATATTCATGCAAAAGGGCCACAACAGTTACAGAAATTAGCCAAGGCCGGTTTGTCTCGTATTCATGTTGGACTGGAGACAGGCAATGATGCCATCCTCAAGGCAATCCAAAAAGGGACCAACGCACTGCAACAGCAGGAGGCAGGCATTTGGGTAAGGGAAGCCGGGATAGAACTGAGCCTGTATGTTTTGTTGGGTATCGGAGGGACAGGACAAACCAGGGAGCACGCTATGGACACCGCCAGGGTGCTTAACAGAATCCAGCCTGCATTTATTCGCTTACGCACCTTTCTTCCTAAAATAAACACACCCTTGCTGGACGATATAGAACAGGGGCGTTTTGCGATGCTTGGCCCACACGGGATACTGGAAGAAACAAGAAACCTCATAGCGCAACTCACTTGCACCTCCCAGTTGACCAGTGATCATTACACGAATTATGTCAATCTGTACGGGGATCTTCCCCAAGATATCCCTCGTCTGCTTGCCGAGCTAGATGCGGCTCTGCAACGACCGGAATCATCTTTTCGCCCCATCTATATTGGTAACCAGTAATTGCTCATTTGAACACAACAGACATGACGCTTGTAACCAGACCTTTAGCAGAACGCATTCGCCCGGAAACACTGGATGAGTACCGAGGGCAGGCACACCTCGTCGGCCCTGAAGGGGTGCTGCGGAAAATGATAGCTTCAGAAAACATCTCTTCTTTCATTTTGTGGGGGCCACCCGGGGTTGGCAAAACCACGCTGGCAAAAATCATCGCCAGGCAGCTTAACCGCCATTTCCATACCTTATCAGCAGTACATTCAGGGGTTAAGGATGTGCGTGAGGTTATTGCCAAGGCGGAAAAGCAAAAGGTATTGTATACTCCAAGCCCGATTCTGTTTATTGATGAAATCCATCGCTTCAGCAAATCTCAGCAGGATTCACTGCTTTCTGCAGTGGAGACAGGGACTGTGGTACTCATTGGTGCAACCACGGAAAATCCTTCTTTTGAAGTCATCTCGCCCCTGCTCTCCCGCTGCCAGGTATACGTGCTCAACCCATTGGAAGATAACGACCTTGACCACCTCCTTGAGTATGCTATAGAAAAAGATGTACTCCTGAAATCCAGACCAGTCACTTTTACTGAAAAAGATGCGTTGATCAATTTTTCCGGGGGAGATGGACGGAAGCTGCTTAATCTTTTGGAGCTGGTGGTGAATGCCCAACCCGAGGGTGAGGTGGTGATCACCAATGAAATGGTGAGCAAAGAGGTACAGGAAAATCCATCCTTATATGATAAGAACGGTGAGCAGCATTATGACATGGCCTCGGCCTTTATCAAGTCCATCCGCGGCAGTGACCCGGATGCTGCAGTGTACTGGATGGCAAGGATGCTCATGGGGGGAGAAGACCCCAAATTCATTGCCAGAAGACTGGTGATCTCGGCAAGCGAAGATATTGGCCTGGCGAACCCAAACGCTTTGCTCCTGGCAACCTCCTGCTTCCAGGCTGTAACCCAGGTCGGGATGCCTGAAGCACGAATTATTCTGTCTGAAACCACCATTTACCTGGCAACTTCCCCCAAAAGCAACGCGGCCTACCTTGCCATTGGCAAAGCGCAGTCCTTGGTGAAAAAAACAGGCAACCTGCCAGTCCCCATGCACCTCCGGAATAATCCAACCCAGTTGATGAAGGATTTGGGGTATAATAAAGGCTACCTTTACCCCCATGACTTCCCAGGTAACTTCACCCCTCAGCAGTACCTGCCTGAGGCCATCCAGCATGAACGTCTATATGAGCCACAGAATACTCCAGCAGAAACGACTATTGGCGAGCGGCTTTTGTACTGGTGGAAACAACGGTATAAAAAAAGCAGCTAACAGCACAATGAATGCGCAACTGTGCAAGGGAAAGGGAGTGGAGCTGTAAAGAACTCTGGCCTTTTCTCCAATTGATCCCTATAAACAAAGCAGCATCCGGATATGGAATAGGTGACCAGCTTAAAGAATCGTATCAACATGCTGCTCAAAGAGTATCCAGAGCATAAATAACCTGAAATGCTAAACCAACACGCTGCTCCAGTGAGCACGCTCTATGAGGTGGTGTGTATGTAATTTTACCCGCAGAGAACAATGTATACATATCTTTTTGGTCCCGTTCCGTCCCGGCGACTGGGTGTATCACTTGGCGTCGATCTGGTTCCCCATAAAACATGCTCTTTAGACTGCGTTTACTGTGAATGCGGAGAAACCACCAACTTGACCATGGAACGCAGGGAGTATGTCCCGGTTGACGAGGTACTTCAAGAGCTTAAGGACTATTTTTCAAACCATCCAGATCCCGACTATATCACATTTTCAGGGGCTGGTGAACCTACGCTAAACTCCCGCATTGGTGATGTGGTCGACTTTATCCGCCGCCATAAGCCGGAGGTCAAAATCGCGGTTTTAACCAATGGCACGCTTCTTGGTGACGAAGAGGTGCGGCGTGCCCTTGTAAGAGCTGATTTAGTCATGCCATCGCTGGACGCTGCAAGTTTTTCTGCCTTAGGCAAAATCAATCGACCACACCCAGCCATCTCGGCAGAAGACCATATTGATAACCTGGTCACCTTTCGAGAAGCGTTTCCGGGAACACTGAATCTGGAAATTTTTATCTTGCCTGGTGTTAACGATGATGCAGAGGAGCTGGATCGAATGAAAAACGCAGCCCAGCGGATTAAACCAGATGTAATCCAGCTCAACACCCTAGATCGTCCAGGAGTTATAGCTGCTATTCAGCCTGCTTCTCAAGAGGCACTGGAGAAAATCGCTGCCTATTTGGCCCCCCTTACTGTAGAAGTCATTGCTGCTCCCCCAAAGCGACAGGCTGTGGATTCGTATCGAAAAGATATCGAATCGGCTATCTGGGAAACCGTAAGCAGACGCCCCTGCACCCTGGAAGACCTGGCAACCATCCTTGGCTCGCACATCAACGAAATCAATAAATACCTTGGCGGTCTGGAGAAGTCGGGAAAGATTGAAGCAGTACGCCTGGAACGCGGGCTCTTTTACCAGGCAAAAGGTAAATGCACCCACTAAACAATACCCGGAACATCCCCCTCTTTTTTCTCAAAGAACATTTCACACCTGTCAGAGATTGTGATTTACTTACTTTAGAAGAGGTTTCTTCCACTGAAGAAACCTCGCAGCTTTCCCATTTTCTGTTTGAATGCATAAGTGAGGGAGGGCGATAAAAACAAGAGACCTTCTGTGGTAGAATAAACTTAGAAGTAGGCTGTGACGAAGTTACTCGCACAG
>PDWI01004310.1_pt1 | contig 19206 bp, 19 predicted proteins | sample 1430891 | NCBI WGS metagenome assembly PDWI01 (sample SAMN01162508, study PRJNA174530) | Oral metagenome, whole genome shotgun sequencing project. | biome: Marine environment; feature: Marine mammal; material: Swab sample of the gingival sulcus; isolation source: swab sample of gingival sulcus...
GCAATTTGGCTTCAAGTATGAAACTTGGACGCAGATGGTACCGAACAGAGATTGGACGAAACTAGAAAAAGAATGGTCTGAGTTAAGCGACAATCTGCAGTAAGCAGCAATGACTAAAAAAAACCTTCGGGCGTCAGCCCGAAGGTTTTTTTGGTAATTACTTTAGTATCGGTTCGATGAACAGAATTGAAATTGAACGAGACCCCACCGGCCGGTGAGATTAAAAATTTTTAGATACAAGCCCTAGAGCAGAATTTGTCATAAAATAGTAGTTTAATATCATTTACTTTATGACAAATCTTTGCTATAATATCAATAAATAAACGTGTAGGAGGGAATGGATATGATGAACTTAGTTGAAATTGGAAAAAGGATCAAAGCACTTAGAGGTGAATCTAAGCTGACTCAGACTAAGGTTGCAGAATATTTATCATTGGATCAAAGCATGATTGCAAAAATTGAAAAGGGCGAAAGAAATATTACTTCAGATGTGATTGAAAAGCTATCTGCTTTATTTTGCTGTACAGTAGATTATATTTTGTTTGGAGAAAATCCAGAACAAAGGTGTACTGTTTCATTTAGAACAAGCAATTTAACATCAGAGGATTTTAAATCTTTAGCTGCAATCAATAAGATTGTATTAAATCAGTTTGAAATGGATAAGATGCTGGAGGAAATGTAGATGATTAACAAAATGGATTTGAATAATAAAGCATCTAATCTTAGAAAAAAATTAGGAGAAGATAGCGACTCGCCTGTTGATATTTTTAAGCTGGTGCAAAAAATAGATAACTTTACGCTTATTTTTTGTTCACTTGGGAAAAATATAAGTGGTGTATGCTATAAGGGGAAATCTTCAAATGTAATTGCTGTAAATTCGAAGATGTCAGTCGGAAGACAAAGATTTTCTTTAGCACACGAGCTTTATCATCTGTATTTTGATGATTCGACTATAAATTCAGTAAGTCCTGTTTTGATTGGAAGTGGTGATGAAAACGAGAAAAAAGCAGATCAATTTGCATCTTATTTTTTAATTCCACCATCATCGCTATATGCTGTGGTTGAGGATATTAAAATAAAAAAAAGCAAAATGTATCTCACTGTAGAAGATGTAATAAAAATGGAGCAATATTATGGTGTCAGCCATAAAGCGATGTTATATAGATTATTGAATGAGGGCTATCTTCAAAATGAGCAAGTTAAAGGTATGGAAGTTGGTGTTATAGAAACTGCAGCAAAGCTAGGTTATGACACAACGCTGTATCGTCTTTCAGCAGAAAATAAAAAAGGAATTGTACTTGGTCATTATATCACAGCGGCTGAGAAACTTTTAGAGATAGAAAGAATTTCACAAGGGAAATATGAAGGATTATTATTGGACGCTTTTAGAGATGATATAGTTTATGGAATTGATGGAGAGGAGGAAATGCCACTTGATTAATTCTATATTTTTTGACACAGATTGTATTTGTGCATTTTTATGGGTTAGAAACGAAAGTCTTTTAGAAAAAATGTATCCGGGTAAAATTGTCATACCTAAGCAAGTATACGATGAAATTGATAAACCGACAATTCCGCAGTTGAAAGCTAGAATAGATCAACTAATAGCTAGAGGTTCAGCTATTGTCATGAGCATTGACATTAACTCTGAAGAATACTATCTATATAGAAATTTAACAACTTTTTCGGGAAATAATAAAGTTATTGGTAGGGGAGAAGCTGCATCAATTTCTCTAGCAAAAAAGCACGATGGAATATTAGGCAGTAATAATTTTAGAGATGTTGCTCAATATGTGGATGAATTTTCGTTAAAACATGTGACAACGGGTGATATACTGGTTGAAGCTCTTGAAAGAAAGTTAATTACTGAGCAAGAAGGTAATATTATTTGGCAAAAAATGTTAAATAAGAGAAGGAAGATTGGTGCAGAATCCTTTACAGAATTTCTTCAAAAAAGTAAAGCAAAAAACGATAAGTAAAGGTTTTTATATTGCGGGATAGTTGTTCGCATCTGTCCACTTTGTGCTTGCTGCCTAATGTGGAGATCTCGACGGGGTGGCTGCTAATCGATTAAATTTTTGGCCCATTTGCCAGTTTTGCTGCGCAGATAGAGCACAATTGTGGTAAAGATAGGGCTAATTGAGCCAAAGGCGATAATGGTCGTTTCTTTAGTAAAGGCGCTAATAATTGTGCTGGGCGCCAATACCGCAAACAGCCCCGCTAAAATGCCGACGACAAGGCAACTGATAATGGCTAGGCCAGCTGACTTGCGATAGCCCTTGAGGTCGCCACTGCCATAGTATTGCGCCGTATAGATGACGGCGGCCGACGAAACGCCGACAATAATTAAATTGATGATAAAGTAAAACTGGCCAGCCAAAGAGACGGCATTAAATTCGGCTTGCCCCAATTGGCCGACCATTAGCGAGTCGACAAAGGAAAGCGAGGTTATCAGTAAGTTTTGCAGGCCAACCGGCAGGGCAATTTTAATAAACGATTCGCGAAATTCGCGGTTGTAGCTGCTGCTGTTCATGCTGTTCTCCAAGGGTTAATAAAAGGGGGCAATGCGCCCCCCTTTTTTTTTAGTAAATAGTTTTACTGTCTATAGACTTTGTACGGCGGTAATAAGTGCCAGTTTGTAGACATCTTCTTCGTTACAGCCGCGCGACAAGTCGTTGACGGGCATGTTGAGGCCCTGTAAAACTGGGCCAATTGCTTCGTATTTGCCAAAGCGCTGGGCGATTTTATAGCCGATATTGCCCGCTTCGAGGCTGGGGAAAATAAAGACATTGGCCTTGCCGGCAACCGCTGAACCGGGCGCCTTTTGCGCGCCGACGCGTTCGACAAAGGCGGCGTCAAATTGTAATTCGCCGTCAATGGTTAGGCTGCTGTCGAGCGCCTTGGCTCTCTCGGTTGCTTCGGCCACTTTTTTGGCTTCGTCGGCATTGGCCGAACCCTTGGTTGAAAAGCTGAGCATGGCAATTTTGGGGTCGATGTCAAAGGCCTTGGCCGTCTTGGCGCTTTCGACGGCCACTTCGGCCATTTGCTCGGCTGTCAGCGTGATATTAATTGCGCAGTCGGCAAATAAGTAGCGCTCTTTATCGGGCGATAGCATAATAAAGGCACCGCTGGTGCGCGATACGCCCGGCTTAGTCTTAATAATTTGCAGGGCTGGTTTTACCGTGTCGCCAGTCGAGTGAATTGAACCCGATACCATGCCAGCCACTTCGCCCATATAGCACAGCATTGTGCCAAAGTAATTGACGTTCTTTAAAATTTCGCGCGCCTGTTCGGGCGTTGCTTTGCCCTTGCGGCGCTCGACAAAGGCGTCGACCATTTTGTCGAAATCGGCATATGTGTCGGGCGATGCTATGCGAATACCGCTGATGTCAAAGTTGTTTTCAGTGGCAATTTTTTTAATCTCGGTGGCGTCGCCAACTAAAACCGGTTCGACCAATTGCTCTTTTTTTAAGCGGGCAGCAGCGCCCAAAATGCGCGGCTCAATGCCCTCTGGAAAGACAATTGATATGCCCTTACCTTGTAATTTCGCCTTGACGGCACTAAATAAATCCATATTAAACCTTCCTTTCTACTCGCGTTTACCTTAGCCATTATATCACTTAATTATCTGCAATGTTAGATTTTTTTAGCTGTAATTGGCAAAAATAGATATTTTAGTCAGTTTTTGGTAACTATTCAGTCAGGTTGTCTTTTCGACTTCCCACTGAAGCGCGTAATTGAGAAATCTCTCAACCCGTCACCCCGAGTCGAGAAATTTTGGGGAAATTCAATATTGATGGTATAATTAGTAATAGTTAAAGAATAGAGCTGATGCTATAAATAGTAAAATATAAAAATTCAGAAGAACCTAATGTAGTTGTAGCAAATTGGCTAAGAAACTATAATACCATTGAATATTTAGGGATTTGGGAGAGTTTAAATAATGTAGATTTCAACCCCCTCGAATTCGAGGGGGTTTTGGCAGAAGCAGGTCAAAATGCTTTTACTCTTTCTCCAACAAAATGGATAACAATCACAAATGCCATTGGCATAGTTGTTAAAATGGGCAGATATGGTGGAACCTATGCTCATAAAGATATAGCGTTTAAGTTTGCAGGTTGGATTTCAGCAGAGTTTGAACTTTATATGATTAAAGACTACCAAAGATTAAAAAATGATGAAAATTCAAAACTATCACTCACTTGGAACTTGCATAGAGAAGTCGCTAAAATTAACTATAAACTTCATACAGACGCCATTAAAACCTATTTACTGGCAGATCTTACCAAAGAACAGTTATCTTTTAAATACGCAAATGAGGCGGATATGCTCAATGTAGCACTATTTAATAAAACGGCGAAACAGTGGCGTGATGAAAATGTAGATTTAAAAGGTAATATCAGAGATTATGCTAGCCTTAATGAACTTTTGGTATTATCTAATATGGAAAGTTATAATGCTATAATGATTGAAAAGGAAATAAGTCAAGCGAATAGAATGATCGAACTTAGAAAACTTGCAAGAACTCAACTTGTAGCACTGGAAAAATTAAATGATGGGAGTGTGAAAAAATTAGAAAATTTAAAATAAAAAGACTACCTCGCTTAAAACGATGTGTTTTGACTGAATAGTTGCGATTTTTCTGAAATTAACAGATAAATGTAGAAAAATCGCACTATAAATGTTAAAATGCTACTATTGAGGTAAAAATATGAAAAAGACATTTGAACAATTTAAACTATCAGAGGCCGTGCATAAAGCGCTGGCCGATATGCAATTTGAAACGCCGACACCCGTACAATTGGCGGCGATTGACGACGTCTTAAACGGCGTCGACGTCATCGTGCGCGCCAAGACGGGCAGCGGTAAAACGGCCGCCTTTGGCCTGCCGATGGTCGAGCGCATAACGGCCGGCAATAGCCCGCAGGCGCTAATTTTAACGCCGACCAGAGAACTGGCCATACAGGTTGACAGCGACATTAAAAAAATGGCGAAGTACAAATCGCTCAAGGCGATGGCGGTATACGGCCAGCACAATATCGACAGCGAAATTCGCGAGTTGACGGCCGGTGCCGATATTATTACCGGTACGCCGGGGCGCGTGCTCGACCACTTAGAACGGCGCACGCTCTACCCCAAAGAAATTCGCTACTTGGTGTTGGACGAGGCCGACCGCATGCTCGACATGGGCTTTATCGATCAGGTTATGGCAATTGTCAAGCAAATACCAAAGGCCCGCCAAACGCTATTGTTTTCGGCCACCATGCCCTACGAGGTGCAGACGATCGCCTGGGCGCATATGAAAGACCCCAAGACAATTGAAATTGAGTCGGCCACTAAGACGGTCGACATTATCGAACAGGGTTATTTTAAGGTTGAACACAACGAAAAGCGGCGCCGCTTAAACGATATTTTGCGCGCCAAAAAGCCGTCATCTTGTATTGTCTTTTGCAATACGCGACGCACCGTCGATCGGGTTAGCGAATTTTTAACGCAGCGCGGCTATACGGCGCAGGCGCTGCACGGCGCCTTAACGCAGGCGCGCCGCTTAAAGACCATTAACAAATTTAAGCGCGATAAGTTTAGAATTTTAGTGGCCACCGATGTGGCGGCGCGCGGTCTACACATCGACGATTTAGACATGGTAATCAATTACGATTTGCCAATTGAAAAAGATGCCTATATTCACCGCATTGGCCGCACCGGCCGAGCGGGCAACGGCGGCATTGCCTATTCGTTGGTGACATCCGACGACATTATGACGCTCTACGAAATTGAAGAACACATCGGCGTTTTAATAGAAGAATTGCCGCTGCCGAAGCGGCCTAAAACGCGCCACAGTTCAACCAAGCGGTCGGCCGATAGGCGCACCCATAAAAAGCCGGCCGAGGGCAAGCAGCTTTCGCGCAAGGTGTACAAGGGCAAGGCCAAACAAGTGGTGGTGCCCAAAAAGCTACACAAGAAGCAGGCTGCGCCCCAAACGGCAGCAAGCGGTCAGGCTTATAGTCAGGCACGCGTTCAGGAAATCGTCGCCAGTTACAAAGATAAGCCAAGGCGTCGTCAAACCATTTGGCAAAAGTTTAAGTCTTGGTTTGGCAAGTCGAGCCAATAATTAAAAGGGCGAGCGGCTATGGAAAACATCGGCTATAGTAAAATCAGTGCGACGTCTTACCTAAAAAAAGTAATGGTGATCAGTGCCGTCGTTGCTTTTTGTTCACTGTTTCACTTTAACTTCTTCGTCGAAGGATTTATTATTACCATTTCTGTAATCGCCTTGCCCTTACTGCTTTATTTTAACGATGGCGTCAATTCATTTTTGGCCTGTTTAGCGGTTGCCTTTGTTTCGCCGTCGTTTCGACTGTTAACTTTAGTCATCGGCGGGGCAACGCTGCAAAAGGGCTTTCAAACAACTTGGCCAGAAGTGTTTTTTTACGCGGCCTACGGCGCCGTCTTTTATTGGCTGTACAGCCGCTTTCAGCGGCCGACTCATCAATTTTTAATTGCGGCCTTTGCCAGTGATTTAATTGCCAATACAGTCGAGATGAGTTTGCGGTTGACGACGTTGTTTATTCCACTCAATATTTTTAGAGGACTGGCGACAGTCGCCTTGTTGCGCACGTTGGTCGTCGCCGTTTCGCTCTATTCTTTTATTAAACTGCAACAGTTGATGATTGCCGAAGAAAATAAAAAGAACTACGCCAATTTATTGCTAATCACTTCAAATTTTTGGAGTGAAATCTACTTTATGCAAAAAAATACGGCCTATATTGAAGAGCTAATGGCAAAGGCCTTTAATTTGTATAAGTACGCTGAAGAGAATGCCAGCGATGCAACCATTGTCAGCAAGTCGCTCGATTTGGCAAAAGAAGTTCACGAAGTAAAAAAAGACTATTTAAGAGTTATTAGGGGCCTTGAGGCAATTACCGAAGAAAAGCTCTATCGGCTGTCGTTGTCGATTGATCAAATAGTGCGCATTATCGTCGAAAATTCACGCAAGACACTGGCAAATGGCAATAGCGATATACAAATCGTCAGCAATATTCGCAGTAAAGCCAAAGTTTACTATCATTTTTATATGACATCTGTCTTGCAAAATTTAATGAGTAATGCAATTGAGGCAATTGGCGAGCGCGCCGCCGGTAAAATTGAGATAAGCGCCGACGAGGTGGGCGGCCAGCTTCAAATAAGCATTAGCGATAATGGCTGCGGCATTAAACAGCGCGATATTGCCTACATTTACAACCCCGGTTATAGCAGTAAATATTCTGAGCGCTCTGGCGATAGCAAGCGCGGCTTGGGCTTAAATATTGTCAAAAACTTAGTGGAAAGAGAATTTAATGGCTCTATCGCGGTCGTTTCACAGCCGACTGAGGGAACGCGCTTTGAATTGACTTTTCCACTCGACGGCTTAAAGGGGAGATAATGCGTTTTTATTTGCTCGATGATGACATCAATACGGTGCATATGCTAGAAAACTTAATTGAAGATTTTGGCCTCGGCAGCGTCGTCGGCAAATCGCACGACCCGCAAGTGGCGCTGTCGGAAATGCCCTATAAGCGGCTCGATATTTGTATTGTCGATTACTTGATGCCGGGCCTAGATGGCGCCTCATTGGTTAAACAGGTTAAGCGGCAAGCGCCCGATGTCGACTTTATTATGGTTTCGCAGGTCGCCGACGACGCAATGGTCGGTGCGGCTTATCAAAATGGCATTGAATTTTTCATACACAAACCGCTCAATACAATTGAATTTAACAAAGTGGTTGAACACGTCATCAACAAGCGCAAGATGAAACAAAAAATTTCGCGAATTAAAGATTTTTTAGGCGACGACGATTTGGCAAAATCGACCGGCGACAACGTCGAGCGCAGCTTTGAAGAGCTGTTTGTCGAATTGGGCATCAACAGCGAAAAGGGCGCGCAAGATTTGCTGCAAATATGTAGCGCGCTCTACCGGCGCGGCGCCTATCGACGCGAATGGTATAACGAGGCCTTAAACGCACTGCCGGACAGTGCTAAAACGGTAACACAGCGCATGCGGCGAACCATTAGCAAGGCCTGTTATCAGCTAGCACAACTCGGCTTAGACGATTATAACAATGAAATTTTTAGCCGCTACGCCTATACACTATTTGATGCCAAATGTATGAAAGACGAAATGAGGGCGATAAAAAATAACAGTAAATTGGGGGGCAAAGTAAATTTGTTGCGCTTTATTGACAGCTGTATTATGGAAATAAAATTGCGCAACGAAGGGCTTTAAGCAGCAGCTTAGCGATAACCGACATTGTGGCCAAATGGCTGAAAGACAATGTCGGCTTTATTTTGTAATTATTCAGTTTAAGCTGTCATGTCGAGCGTAGTCGAGACATCTCGCTTTTAGTTCCGAAATTTCTCGATTACGGCTGCGCCTATACTCGAAATGACAACCCTTTTTGTCAAAAAAATCAGATTATTTTGAAGATTTTTGAAGCGATTTGAAACAGACTTCTTATAATAAAACTAACTCCTACCACTACATAAGTACATAATACATGGGAGGCGCTTGTTTGTAAGGCCAGCTAGATGTGGTTTTATCTATTGCATGTTGTAAGCTGGCTAAAAGGTTATGGAGGTAGAAGATGAAAAAATTATTGGTTTTGTTATTGGTCTTGTTGCTGGTTATCAGTGGCTGCTCGGCGCCGGCTTCATCTGGTGGCGAACAGGCACCGACTGATCAGCCATCTGCTGACGGTGCGGCTGGCGATGTCATTAAAATTGGCTGGATTGGCTCCTTGACGGGCGATCAGGCGGTTTGGGGCACCTGTGAGTTTAACACCGTCAAAATGTTGGTCGAAGATGTCAATGCCAAGGGCGGTTGGCTGGGCAAACAGGTTGAGGTTATCGGCTATGATACAAAGGGCGATTCACTTGAGGCAGTTAATGCGGTTAAGCGCCTAGTTGGTCAAGACAAAGTGGTCGCCATTATTGGGCCAAATGCTTCAGGCCAGGCCATTGCCATTAGCCAAGTGCTATCAGATGCCAAAGTGGCCGACATCGCAACCGTGGCAACTAATCCAAAGGTTACAGTTGACGAAAATGGCAATACCAAGCCATACAACTTTAGGGTTTGTTTTATCGACCCCTATCAAGGTGCGGTTGCAGCCGGCTTTGCAATTGACGAGTTAAAATTTAAAAAAGCAGCCATTTTATATGACGTCGCCGATGAGTATTCGCAGGGTTTAACCGAGTTTTTTGAAAAGACATTTGTCGAAAAAGGCGGCGAAATTGTCGCTAAAGAGGCATTTAAATTTGGCGATGTCGACTTTAGGCCGCAATTGTCATCGATAAAAGAGCAAAATCCCGATGTCATTTTTATGCCGTACTTCTTTAAAGAAGTTGCACTGAGTTCACAACAGGCCAGAGAACTGGGCATTGAAGCCACGTTGATCGGCGGCGACGGTTGGACGTCGGAACAGCTTTTGGAAATGGCCGGTGCCGCCGTCGAGGGCAGCTATGTCGTCAACCACTTAGACTTTGACGATCCCGATGTACAGGACTTTAAAAATGCTTATACTGCAAAATACGACAAGCCGGTCGAACTAAACGGCTACCTCGCTTACGATGCCTTTAGCATGCTGGCCGCCGCAGTTGAAAAGGCCGGCGAAGTCGATTCGGTCAAAATTAAAGACGCCCTAGAAACGGTTGAAGTACAGGGCATCACCGGTAAAATTGTAATCGACAAAATGACGCATAATCCGGTGGGCAAAGATGCTGCCATGCTGTTAATCGAGGACAATCGCTATAACTTTGTCATGAAGTATTCTGTTAAATAATGTCCACAGTTAGAGCCGTCATTTCGATGTCGAATTGGCGGCTCTGCTTTTGATAAGGGGTTGATTATGAATATACCAACGTTGAGTACACTGGTACAGCAGTTGATAAATGGTATATCGATTGGCAGCGTTTACGCCTTGATGGCGGTTGGCTATTCGCTGGTTTACAGCATTATGAACTTTAGTAATTTTGCGCACGGCGGCGTGATTATGCTGGGGGCCTACTTTGGATTTTTTGCCTTGACGCTGTTCGGCTTGCCATTTCCGGTTGCGCTAATTGCGGCGACGATTCTTTCGACGATTATTGCCATATTAGTTGAACGCATTGCCTATAATCCGCTGCGCCAAAGAAATGCGCCGTACTTATATTTCATTATTTCGGCAATGGGCATGTCGATATTTTTAGAAAATTTAGTTATCGCCACAATTGGTCCCAATTTTAAAACCTATCCCAAAGTGTTTGAAACCAAGCCAATTGAGTTTGGCAACATCGCATTAGGGCGGCTTGACATTACCATGCTCATTATTTCGGCGCTTACATTGTTGGCATTGCTATTTATCATCGAGCGCACCAAAATTGGCTTGGCAATACGCGCCACCGCCTATAACTTGCGAGCCAGCGCGTTAATGGGCGTCAATACCGACTACATTATCTTTATTGTATTTGGCCTAGGCGGTGCAATGGCCGGTATTGCCGGCGTGTTATTTGGCATGAAGTATACCGTTTATCCACAGATTGGCTTTATTACCACCAAGGCCTTTATCGCAGCTGTATTTGGCGGCTTGGGCAGTTTGGCGGGCGCCGTTATCGGTGCAATTTTGCTCGGCATTATCGAAACGATGGTCGCCGGCGTATTTGGCTTATCGCAATATCGCGATTTATTCGCATTTGCCATTTTAATATTGGTCTTGGTCATTCGACCAATGGGTATTATGGGCAAGAAGAACGAAGACAAGGCTTAGGAGGGGCATATGAATTGGTATTATATAGAGGGCATCCTGATCTTAGCCGGAATTAATTTGCTGACAGTGCTCGGCCTATCGCTATTGACCGGTTTTACCGGCTTGTTCTCGTTCGGTCATGCTGGCTTTATGGCAATCGGTGCTTACACCGCAGCACTTTGTACGATGAAACTGGGAATGAATTTTTATTTGGCATTGTTGTGCGGCGCATTGGCGGCGGCGATTAGCAGTTTAATCATCGGCAAGTTGACGCTCAATTTAAAAGGCGACTATTTCATTATTGCCACCTTGGGCTTTGGCGAAGCCATCCGCTTGATCTTCGACAATGTTCAAGCGGTCGGCGGCGCGCGCGGCTTACCGGAAATTCCACCATACACCAACTTGCTAAATGTCACCGTCATCAATATCATCGCCATCGTCGTATTGATTAATATCATCAAGTCAAAGCACGGTAGAAATATGAAGGCGATTCGCGAAGAAGAAATGGCTTCCAGCATAATAGGTATCGACGTCTTTAAGTATAAACTGCATTCGCTTTGGATCAGCGCCGTCTACGCCGGTATCTCGGGCGGCTTACTGGCGCACTACATCGGCTTTTTACAGCCCAAAATGTTCCAATTGATCAAGTCGACCGAACTGACAATTATTGTCATCTTTGGCGGACTAGGTAGTATTACCGGTTCAGTTATCGGCGCTTTGGTGTTAACCAGCTTGCCCGAACTGTTGCGCAGTGTCAACGAATGGCGCCTCGTCTTGTACGGTGCGGCAGTAGTCTTGATTATGATTACCCGACCAAAGGGATTAATGGGGGGCATGGAATTTAATCAGTTGCCCGGCATTAGACATCTGTTTGGTTATCGCAAGGCATCGGCCGATAAGGAGGCATAAATGGGTTTATTAGAACTTAAAAACATTACTAAGCAATTTGGTGGCCTCACCGCCGTTGGCAATGTCGATATTAGCGTTGCAGAAAAAGAAATTTACGGTTTAATTGGTCCGAATGGCGCCGGCAAGACGACAATTTTTAATCTCATTACCGGTATTTACGAATTGACCGAGGGCGAAATTCACTTTGCCGGTCAACGCATCGATAAACTGGAAACATTTAAAATTGCCGACGCCGGCATCACCAGAACCTTTCAGAACATTCGCCTATTTAAGAACTTGACGACATTTGACAATATACTGACCGCCTGTCATTACAATGCCAAGTACAGTTTGTTAGACAGCGTTATTCGCAGTAAGGCACATCGCTCGGGTGAGCGTATTTTACACGAACAAGCCGAAGAATTACTGCAGATACTGGGCTTGACAGAGCGGCGCGATGTCATTGCCCAAAACTTGCCCTATGGCTTGCAGCGGCGCCTCGAAATAGCGCGCGCCTTGGCGCTTAAGCCAAAGTTGCTGTTACTCGACGAACCGGCCGCCGGCATGAACCCGGAAGAAACCATACAGTTACTGCGCTTGATCAAAGAAGTACGCCAAAAATTTGACCTGACCATCTTAGTTATTGAACACCACATGGACTTAATTATGAAGCTGTGTAATCGCATTACCGTGCTCAATTTCGGTAGGGAATTGGCCACCGGTACACCGGCTGAAATTCAATCTAACAGCAAAGTGGTCGAGGCGTACTTAGGGGAGGAGGTTGCCGACGAATGCTAAAAATTAGAGATCTCAACGTGCACTATGGCGGTATTCACGCCCTTAGAGGGGTCGATATAGATATTGTCGAGGGACAAATTGTTTCAATTATCGGCTCGAACGGCGCCGGCAAAAGCACATTGCTCAACGCCATTTCAGCCGTCGTTAAAACGAGTGGCGGCAGCATTGAGTACAAGGGCAAAAAACTGCCCAATAAAGTTAATTCAATTGTAAAATTGGGCATTTCGCAAGTGCCAGAAGGTCGCTTGGTGTTCGCCAACCTATCGGTGATTGACAATTTGATGATGGGCGCCTATTTGCGCAATGAAAAAGATAAAATTGCGCGCGATTTGGCAAAAGTCTACGAACTGTTTCCGCGCCTATTTGAACGCAAGCAGCAATTGGCCGGCACGTTGAGCGGCGGCGAACAGCAAATGTTGGCAATGGGGCGCGGCCTAATGTCAGACCCCGATTTAATACTGTTAGACGAGCCGTCGCTGGGTTTGGCGCCGCTATTGGTCAATACGATATTTGAAATCATCGTCGATATAAAAAAATTAAACAAGACAATTTTGTTGGTCGAACAAAATGCCTATAAGGCGTTGTCAATTGCCGACGTCGGCTACGTGCTCGAACAGGGCGTCATCAGCAAACAGGGCAGTGCCAAACAATTAATTGAAGACCCGACCATCAGAGAGGCCTATCTCGGCAAAAAAGCGACCGGTCATTGAGCAGAATTAATTTACAACTAGAAATGCGTCAATAAAACGCCACATATTGGCTTGCTGTGGCGTTTTTTGCTTGCCCAAAATCGCTAAATCGGGTATAATACAATAGTGTATACAGTGTACAAAAAACTATGAAGACAATTCAACTAGAAGCCTACGCAAAAATAAATCTTTCACTCGACGTCATTGCCAAACGACCCGACGGCTACCACGATTTAGCATCTGTCATGCAGTCAATCGATTTAGCGGATACCATCTGCATCGCGCAAGATGACAGTGCCGCTATCGCCGTGACGACAGACTGCGCCGCACTCGATAATGTGGCGGACAATTTGGCCTATCGGGCGGCACGGCACTTTAATGCGCAGTTTGGCATTAACTGCGGCTATCGCATCGACATCGTCAAGCGCATACCGCTCGGCGCCGGCTTGGCCGGTGGCTCGGCCGATGCGGCCGCCGTTTTAAAGGGGCTGGCCCAGTTGCACGGCCTGCCGCTCGACGACGCTGCACTGTTTAAGCGCGCCGCTCAATTGGGTGCCGACGTGCCATTTTGTCTGCTCGGCGGCACGGCACTGGCCGAGGGCATTGGCGAGCGACTAACGCCCTTAGCCAGCAAGCTGGCCTATCACTTGGTTTTAGTAAAGCCCAAACAGGCGATATCTACGGCACAGGTCTTTAAGAACTTTAAGTTTGACGCGGCGGCCGAACGGCTAAATAGTGCCGCCTTAATTGCCGCCCTAGCGGCCGGCGATTTAGAGCGGGCCAAGGCGCATATGGGCAATGTATTAGAGCGCGTTACCAGTCGCTGGGTACCCGAAATTGAACAGATTAAGGCCGCACTTTACAATTTGGGCGCCACTTATGCGCAAATGACGGGTTCGGGATCGACGGTTTTTGCCATATTTGAAGACGAAAAAATGGCGCAGGCGGCACGGCTTCAGTTAGCGAAAGACTGGCGCGAGGTGTTTGTCGCTAAGCCGATGAAAAGTTGAAAGCTGAAAGTTGAAAGGAAAATCAAGATTAAAGTCAAAAGTAAAAACCAAATGCAAAATCTTGACTTAAAAACTACCAATGCGTTAAGTAAGTCAGCGGCGATTGTCAGAAAGCGTTTGAGCACGTTGGGATGGCGTTGTTTTTGTAGAGGGGCTTTTTGAGCGTAGCGTACCCTCCTAAAAAATTACGCCATCGCGACGGTGTAAGCGAAGATGCTTTCGTTTCAATCGCGCTAAAAACGAGATTTCTCGATTACACTCGAAATGACAAAATGGGCATTCACTCAAAACAAAAACTAAGGGGTATTATGCAAGCAAAAGTACTATCAAAACTATCGCAACGCGACTATAAACCACTTGGCGAAGTGGTATTTGAAAACCTACGAGATGCAATTTTAACCGGCAAGTTGGCACCGGGCGCGCGCCTGATGGAAATACAGCTGGCTGAAACCTTGGGCGTCAGTCGCACGCCGGTGCGCGAGGCGATGAAGCGTCTCGAACAAGAGGACTTTATCGAGGTAATCCCGCGCAAGGGCGCCTACGTTAAAGAGCTCAACATTAAGGACATTCTCGACGTATTAGAACTGCGTCGTTTACTTGAGGGCTTCGCCGCCCAGTATGCCGCCGAAAATATGACCGATGGCGACATTGAGGCGATGCAAAAGTTGTTGCGCGACTTTGAAAAGGCCGTTGCCGCCGGCGATACTAAGGCCTTAATTGAAAACGACTACAAATATCACGATACCATATACGGCGTCAGCCAAAATGCTAAATTAAAGGAAACAATTAAAAATTTGCAAGAGCAGTTTTATCGTTTTAGAGCCATTTATTTTAACGAGTACAGTGACTATCAGCAAATTGTCGACGGCCATCGCCAAATCTTAAGTGCGCTGGAAGCGCGCGATGCGGCGCGCGCCAAACAAATTGTTCAGGCCCATATCGACGTGGTCATTCAGTCGGTTAAGGGATGGGGCGATAGTCAAAAGCGGAGGCGTTAGTATGAAAAAGACAGTCGGCATTTTATTTGGCGGTTATTCAGCTGAACACGACGTATCAATTATGAGCGCCCATTCAGTGATTGAAGCAATTGACCAAAGCCGCTTTGACGTGCGCTTAATCGGCTTTGACAAACGACATCAGCCGCATTTATTGCCCGCCTTGACAAGTGAAGACAGCGCGACGCTGTTTGCCAGCGCGCCGGCCATTACAGCTGCTGAACTGGCCGCTTTTTTAGTTGCAGAAGTCGACGTCGTGCTGCCCTTAATACATGGCCCAGGTGGTGAAGATGGCAAATTACAGGGCTATTTGCAGACATTGGGTCTGCCCTTTGTCGGCGCCGACGTAACGGCATCGGCCATTTGTATGGATAAACGGCTGGCCAACGAAGTGATGCGCAGCGCCGAGCTGCCGGTTGTGGCGTCGTTGGCGATTGCCAAAAGGGATTTTCAAAATAATCGACAGCAGGTGATCGACCAAATTGAAAGTCAATTAAAATACCCAGTGTTTACCAAGCCGTCTAATCTCGGTTCGAGTATTGGCATTAGCAAGGTTAAGACGCAGTGCGATTTGCTGTCAGCTTTGCAGTTGGCCTTTACTTACGACGAGCACGTCGTCGTCGAGCAGGGCATTGCACCGCGCGAATTAGAATGTGCCGTTTACGGGAATGACCAGCCGCATGCCGCCGCCGTCGGCGAAATAATTCCCAGCCACGAAACCTACGACTACGAGGCCAAGTATTCTGATGCGGCGCTTAGTACATTGCTCATTCCGGCGCCAATTGACGCGGCACTAGAGGCAAAAATTAAACAATTGGCGCTAACCGTCTATAAACTATTTAACGTCAAGGGCATGGCGCGGGTCGACTTTTTGCTCGACAAGGCCGACGGCACAGTCTATATTAACGAATTAAATACGCTGCCGGGCTTTACTAAATACAGCATGTTCCCCCGCCTGTGTGAATGCGATGGTCTGGCCTATCGCGATTTAATTACGCTGTTAATTGAGCTGGCATTTGAAGGCTCGCGATGAACGCAATAATTTTGACGGTTAAATCGGTTCAAACGGCAGCGGGTGAAGCGCCGCTCGAAATTGAATTTGTCAGCGAGGGCAAGCACTATCAAAAAAATGGCTACGACTACATCGTCTATCGCGAAACCGAATTGTCGGGGCTAGCGGGGCACAAGACCAGCTTAAAAATAAAAGCTGACAGCGTGACAATGCGGCGCTATGGCGCATTGCCGATAACGCTCAACTTTGCCGTCGGCAAGCGCCAGACGGCCGATTACCCGACGCCCTACGGCGCCATTAAAATTGAATATTTAACAGAGGCACTTAGCTGCCAACTGGCGGCCGATGGCGGACATATTTGTATCGACTACGCGTTGACGATGAACGACGCGCAGCGGGCAAAACATCGACTAGAAATTAATTATAAGCCGGCATTAGCCAATTGCCCAATTTCGGGCGGCTAATTGCCGAAAATTGGGCATACGTTGCTTAATGCTAGGCGTCGCCTTGTCATGTCGACCGAAGTGGAGAGATCTCGCATTTAGACCCGAGTCGCTCAGCTGCAGCCTGTCATCTCGACTGACGCGTTAGCGGAATGGAGAGATCTCGCTTTTAGACCCGAGCCGCTCAGCTGCAGCCTGTCATCTCGACCGAAGTGCGAAGCACGGAATGGAGAGATCTCGCTTTTAGACCCGAGATTTCTCGATTACGCGCTTTGCGCTTCACTCGAAATGACAAAAAAGGGTCTGCGCTCGAAATGACAAAAAGGGGTGACAGGTTGGCCGTGGCGCTTTGTGTCATCTCGACCGAAGTGGAGAGATCTCGCATTTAAACCCGAGATTTCTCGACTCGCTGCGCTCACTCGAAATGACAAAAAAGGGTCTGCGCTCGAAACGACAAAAGCAGAATAGGTGGTAATAATGGATAGATTTACGCTAATAGCAAATCAATTGAGCGACGGCATCATGGAAATTGACGTTCGCGGCATTATTACATTTTGCAATAAAAAGGCGGCAGAATTAGACGGCATTACGGCCGAAGAAGTCATCGGCAAGCCGCTGCTGGCGGTTTACCCGACGCTCAGCAAAGAAAATTCGACGCTCCACAAGGTGTTGCAAAGCGGTGCGCCAATTTTAAACTTTTCGCAGACCTTTTCCAATTATAAGGGCAAGGTCATTACGACCATCAACTCGACCTTGCCCGTCTTTGACGGCGCCACCATCGTCGGCGCCCTCGAAATTTCGCGCGATGTCACCGATGTCAAGTTAATGAGCGAAAAAATTATTGAACTGCAGAGCCGCATCAACGACAAAAGGGCCAACCCCGCCGCGGCAAAGTGGGACAGCACACAATACCACTTAGACGATATTATCACGCGTGACCGCACCATGTTGCGCTTAAAAGAGCGGGCGCTCAAGGCGGCGGCCAGCGATGTTGCCGTTTTGGTCTGCGGTGAAACCGGTAGCGGCAAAGAACTGTTCGTGCAGTCAATTCACGCCGCCAGCGGGCGCGCCACAGCGCCGTTTATCGCCCAAAACTGCGCCGCTCTACCGGCCAGTTTGTTAGAGGGCATCTTGTTTGGCACAGTCGAAGGCGCTTTTACCGGCGCGACCAATCGAGTAGGCTTGTTGGAAGCGGCCGATGGCGGCACCGTTTTTTTAGACGAACTAAACGCCATGCCGAGCGAACTACAGGCCAAACTGCTGCGCTTTTTACAAGATGGCAAGGTGCGCCGCTTAGGTGAAATAAAGTCGAAAAAAATAAATGTTCGGGTGGTGGCGGCGCTCAATCAAAGCAGTGATGATGCCATGGCATCGGGCGCTCTGCGGCGCGACTTGTACTATCGGCTCAGCACCATAGTGTTCGATTTGCCGCCGCTACGAGAGCGGCGCGACGACATCTTGCTGTTAACCGATTATTTTATCGGCCAAAAAAATGCCAAATTGCAGCGCAGTGCCCAGCGCATTGCGCCGGAAGTGGCCGACATATTTTTAGCCTATCATTGGCCGGGCAATGTCAGGGAACTAGAGCACGTCATTGAGGGGGCGATTAGCATGCTCGACGGCAGTACGATAACTTTGGCCGAGCTGCCCGCCAAGCTATTGCGCACGGCCAGTAAAATGACCGAAAACGACGAAAAGAGCCTCAATCTTTGCCATGAAATTAACAAACTTGAAAAGCAGTTAATTGAAAAGGCAATGCTAATTACCGGCGATAATGTCACTGCCGCTGCCAAGTGCTTGGGCATACCGCGCCAGACTTTACAATATAAATTGAGCAAGTTGAGCACCTCAAAATGACAGGGCGCGCGATTGAAACGCGCCTTGCGCTTTTTGGTAACAATGTTTATGTCTGCGCTACGGTGGCCGCGTAGACGGCACAGTGGTGGAATTTATCGCAGCCCTTATGCTAACGCTGCGGGAGGCGTCTGGTCGTAAATCAAAGATTTACTGCTCGACCAAGCCGCCCGGTCCTCGCTAAAGCCACCCTTGGCGGCTTTTACGCAACGGTCTACGAAAATCTTTTGAAACGTGCCTACGCGCCAAGTACGCACAGCCACAACCATTGTATTTTTAGCGCTGGCGTCGCTGACAATCGCGTTAAAAATCGAGATTTCTCGATTACGGCTAAAACGCTTGCGTTTTATGCCGGGCGACCAGGTTGCTTGGTCGAGCAGTAAACGGAACGTTTACGACCAGACAGTTAATCTTTTTATTTCTTTTAGTATTTCAAATCAGAAATAAAAAGTTAACGATAGCCAGTCGTTGCAGATTATTGATTAGTTAATTTGAAAAAACTACCAATGTGTTGGCTGACAAACCGCCGAAAATTGGGCGGTTAGGAGAGGCCGCTTTTTAAAAGATTGTTTGTTTATAGTCAAACACGAGCAATAGCCTTATTTTAAATTTTCTTTGAAACTTGGCATAGTTTTTGCTATAATATAAAACGATGTTTTAAGGAACACACACATATATAAAAATTATGGAGGAATGTATGAAAAAAGGATGCAAGTTTGGCACACACAGAGTCTTAGAGCCCCAGGGAACACTCCCTCAAC
>PDWI01004311.1_pt1 | contig 19205 bp, 17 predicted proteins | sample 1430891 | NCBI WGS metagenome assembly PDWI01 (sample SAMN01162508, study PRJNA174530) | Oral metagenome, whole genome shotgun sequencing project. | biome: Marine environment; feature: Marine mammal; material: Swab sample of the gingival sulcus; isolation source: swab sample of gingival sulcus...
CTTAAATTCAAGTAATAAATGCAACAAGTTGGGGCTTTAAAAAGATTATTTATTCAGAAGAAAGGGCTTTCGCCCCTTCCACTGAAATGGATAAATTTTCTTATTTTGTGTCCTCGACCAAAAGTTGCAAAATATGAGTCATTTAACCGAAAAACAAAGATACACAATCGAAACTATGTATACAAACGGGTATACACAATCTGCGATAGCACAGGCAATAGGAAAAGATAGGTCTGTCATTCATAGGGAATTGAAACGGAACTGTGATAAACGTTCTGGTAATTATCGTAGTGATTTAGCTCAACGAAAATATGCCTTTCGTCAGAAAACAAAGAATAAGCATAAACGCTTTACCGATAAGGTAAGAGAACAATCAGAAACTCTATTAAAGGAAGACTTTAGTCCTGAACAAGTTGTAGGTATTCTCAAAAAAGAAGGTAAGAAGACAGTTTCTATAGAGCGTTTATACCAGCATATTTGGGCTGATAAAAAACACGGAGGTGTGCTTTATACACATTTACGTAGAAATGGCAGAAAGTACAGAAAAAGAGGTAATTCAAAAGATAATAGAGGAATCATTAAAGACCGTGTAGATATAGACAAACGCCCTAATATTGTAGAGGAACGTTCTCGATTTGGAGATTTAGAAGCGGATTTAATCATTGGTAAAAACCATAAACAAGCAATAGTAACGATAAATGATAGAGCTTCTGGAATGCTTAAAATGAGAAAGGTAGAAGCAAAACAGACTGAGCAAGTATGTAAGGCTATTGTAGAGGAATTACAAGATTGGATACCTTATATTCATACAATAACTGTTGACAATGGAAAGGAATTTGCAATGCATAAACTTATCGCAGAAGAACTAAATATTGATTGCTATTTTGCTAAACCATATCACTCTTGGCAGAGAGGATCGAACGAGAACCTTAATGGATTGATTAGACAATATTTCAGGAAGTCTTCTGATTTTACTGAAATAACACAGGAGAGGATTAAGGAAATTGAAAACAAGTTAAATAACAGACCTAGAAAAAGATTTAATTATGAAACACCTATATTTGTAATGGAAAAATTATTGTTTAATCAAATGTTGCATTTATAAATTGAATTCAGCTTGTTAAGGTTTGAAAATCATAATAATAATCAATAAATGTTTTCATACCTAATGATTTTATATTTTCTTTTATTGTTTCCCAATCAATATTTTCTGTATTCATTATTTAATTATTTTTAATTATACTTAATGGTTTGGGGAGTATCCCATAGGGCATTTATCCTCACTGCACAAAAGTATGTTGATTTTTGAAATTGTCAAAATATATTCAGCCTAAATATGGGCTTAAGTTGTTGGATATTTGAGGGAAAATGAGTATCTTTATGAGGTGTTTTTTAGAAAAATTCATTTAATAAGAAATAAGAAAACTATGAAAGCTGTAACAAAAACATCATTTGCCTTTGCAAAACAAAATTCTAAGTATGTCGGTAAAGTTAGAGACGTTTATTATATTAATAATAAGTATCTTGTGATGTATGCAACAGATAGAATTTCTGCTTTTGACGTAGTCCTACCCGAAGGTATTCCTTATAAAGGGCAAATACTTAATCAGATTGCTTCACGATTTTTGGATAAAACAGCAGATATTATTCCGAACTGGAAAATATCTTCGCCAGCTCCAGCTGTTACGATTGGGCTTTTGTGTGAGCCTTTTAAGGTGGAGATGGTCGTTAGAGGTTACCTCTCGGGACACGCTTGGCGTGAGTATGCACTAGGCAAACGTGAGATTTGTGGCGTGAGTTTGCCAGATGGCTTGGTGCGAAATCAGAAGTTAGCAGAGCCAATTATCACACCTACAACAAAGGCTGACGAAGGGCACGATATGGATATTAGTAGGGAGGATATTATTGCACAAGGTATTGTCTCGGAGGCTGATTATGAGCAATTGGAACGCTACACTTTGGCATTGTATCAAAGGGGCTGTGAGCTAGCTAGTGAGCAAGGGCTTATCTTGGTAGATACGAAGTATGAATTTGGTAAGAGAGATGGAGTTATCTATCTGATGGATGAAATTCATACTCCTGATTCGTCTCGTTATTTCTACAAAGAAGCTTATGAAGAGCTTGTGAAAGCTGGCGAAAACCCCAAACAATTATCTAAAGAGTTTGTCAGAGAGTGGTTGATGGATAATGGTTTTTCAGGTCGTGAGGGGGAAGTAGTTCCTACAATAACAGAGGACGTTGTGGCTCATATTAGGGATAGATACATTGAATTGTATGAGCAAATCCTTGGGGAGAAGTTCGTCCCTGAAACTCATTTATCTACCGAAGAGATACAAGCTAAGATTGAAACAGCTTTGGCAGAGCTAGATTAGTCGTGAGTAACGAAAGATAGTAATGATAACAATAGAAAGAGCTGAGACAATTGTCTCAGCTCTTTCTATTGTTGTTATTTATGTTTTTTGATTTAGGAGTGAAGTCTTAACTGCTTGTGAGCAAGGTTTAACTTATCTAAGGCTGAAGGACAATCTTCGGCACTAGCTAAAAGAACTCCTACTCTGCGATGTCCATTGACTTCAGGCTTGCCAAAGAAACGAAAATCTAAACCTTCTTCGCTCAAGACCTCTTCCCAATTAGCTAAAGCATACTCTTGGTAATTACCTTCTAGTACAATAGCTTTGGATGCACTAGGGTAGAATAAGTCAATATTTGTAATAGGAAGCCCTAAGAATGCTCGTACGTGAAGAGCAAACTCGGATAAGTTCTGAGAAATCATCGTTACCATACCTGTATCGTGAGGACGAGGCGAAACCTCATTGAAGATGACTTCGTCTCCTTTGACGAATAGCTCTACGCCATAGATACCATAACCGCCTAAGCTGTCCGTTATCTTGAGGGCAATCTCTTTGGCACGCTCCAAGGCACGTTCGGTCATCATTTGCGGTTGCCACGACTCTTGATAGTCGCCTTTCTCTTGTCGGTGTCCAATAGGAGCGAGGAACTGAATACCATTGACTGCACGGAGGGTAAGTAGAGTAATTTCATAGTCAAACTCTACGAAGCCTTCTATGATTACTCTCTGCCCATCGCCTCTAGCTCCTTGACAAGCATAGTCCCATGCTGGAGCAATATCTTCTTCCGACTTGAGGTAGCTCTGTCCTCTGCCTGATGAACTCATTATAGGCTTGACCACACAAGGAAATTGTACTTTATGGCAAGCCTCTTGAAGTTCTTCTAGACTTGAAGCAAAGTAATATTCTGACGTTGGTACTTGGCATTCCTCAGCAGCAAGTCTTCTGATACACTCTCTATTCATCGTCATTGAGACAGCCTTAGCATTAGGCACGATATTAAAGCCTTCCGCCTCTAGCTCCAAGAGTAGATCTGTCGCAATAGCTTCTACTTCGGGGACAATATAGTCAGGTTTCTCAGTGAGGATTACTTCTCTTAATGCTTCTCTGTCAAGCATAGAGATGACATAAGACTTTTGAGCGACAAGCATTGCAGGTGCATTGGCATAGCGATCGACTGCAATAACTTCAATTCCTAGGCGAATAAGTTCGATTGCAACTTCTTTCCCCAGTTCGCCAGAGCCACAGAGTAGTACCTTTTTAGCGTATTGTGAAAATGGATTTCCAATCTTAATCATAAGTCTAGATTTAGTCTTTAGAGATGTTTTGTGTAAAACATACCAAAGTGTTTTCCATTAGACAAGCAATTGTCATAGGTCCGACACCACCTGGGACAGGAGTGATATAAGAAGACTTTTGAGACACTCTGTCAAAGTCAACATCTCCACAGAGACGAGCTGTCTCGGGGTCTCTATCAATACCAACATCTATGATGACAGCACCATCCTTAACCATATCAGCTTTTAGGAACTTGGCTGAGCCTATAGCTACGACAACAATATCGGCGTTGAGCGTATATTCACTAAGGTTAGCAGTACGGCTATGACAAATACTTACTGTCGCATTGGCATCAAGCAAGAGCTTAGCCATAGGCAATCCAACGATTTGACTACGACCGATGACAACAGCTTTTTTGCCGACAAGGTCAATGTTGTATTCTTTGAATAAGTGCATTATCCCTTTAGGCGTACAAGGTAATATCAGTTGCTCGCCTCTACGTTTCTGCCAGAGGGCTGCTGTATTAAGGGCGTGAAATCCGTCAACATCTTTTCTATCTGAGATAGCGTTGATGATTTTTGTTTCATTGATATGCTTAGGTAGAGGGAGCTGGACTAAGATACCATCTGTCTCGTCATCGTTATTAAGCTTGTCAATCTGGAGTAGAAGTTCGCTCTCAGAGATCTTTTCGTCTAGACTAATTGTTGTATTTCTAAAGCCAACTTTCTCGCAAGCACGAGCCTTGTTTCTTACATAAGTTTGGCTGGCAGGATCTTCGCCCACAATGATTACTGCAAGGTGCGGAGCTCTATTGCCTTGGCTGATGAGTGTATTGACTTTCTCCTTGATGCTATCTTGTAGCTTTAGAGAAAGGGCTTTTCCGTCTATTATCTTTGTCATTTTGATGTCGATTATTCTAAATTATATCCTATATCACGGCGAAAATGAAATTCGCCACCATTAATTTGTTCTATACAAGCTAAGGCTTTGGCTCTAGCTGTCGCAAAGTTATCACTAATTGCGGAGATCATCAAGATACGTCCGCCAGTAGAGAGGAGTGTGCCGTCATCTGTTCTTGTTGTCCCCATATGACAAGTAAAGATTTCCTCATCGTCATTTAGGTCTAGACCATAGATCTGATGATACTTATCATAGCTCTCAGGATAACCTTTAGCAGCTAATACAAAGCCAATACAGACTTTTTCATTCCAATCTAACTTAGGTACTTTTCTTCGTGTCTCACTCTTACTATTCCCTTGGGCAATAGCATAAGCTATTTCAAAGAAGTCAGACTCTAGGCGAGGCAATAAAATCTCTGTTTCGGGATCTCCAAAGCGACAATTAAACTCAATAACTTTGATTCCTTCGCTTGTTTTGATAAGTCCTGCATAGAGTAAACCATTAAACTCAGCTCCTTGTTCTGCAAGAGCCTGAGCTATAGGCTTTAAAACTTGATGCTCCACGAATCTTTCATCTTCTACCATTACAAAAGGTACAGGGCTGTAAGCTCCCATTCCTCCAGTATTTGCTCCTTGGTCGCCGTCAAAGACTCTTTTGTGGTCTTTGGCTGGGGACATTGGATAGACTTCTAGCCCACGAACGAAGGCAAATAGCGAGAACTCTTCTCCGATGAGGAACTCCTCAATGACTACTTTAGCTTCTTCGTACTTATGCTCAAGGAGCATATCCTTGATACATTGTTGTGCTTCGTCCATCGTCTGAGCAATGACAACGCCTTTACCACCTGCCAGTCCGTCATACTTGATGACGATAGGAAAGCTTTGAGTTTGGATATAAGCCAAAGCTTCGTTGTAGTCTGTAAAAGATTGGTAATTAGCTGTAGGTACTCCTGCTGATGTCATTAGCTCTTTAGCAAAGTTTTTGCTCACTTCTATCTGAGCTGCGGCTTTGCTAGGACCAAAGATTAATAGATTATTAGCGACGAAAAGATCTACAATTCCCAGAGATAGTGGAAGCTCAGGACCAACGATCGTAAGGTCTATGCTATTGCTTAGAGCAAAGTCTAGAAGACTGTGAATGTCATTATCTTTAATAGGTACTAGCTCCACCATAGTGGAAGCCTCAGCAATGCCCACGTTACCCTCGGCAACAAATATTTTTTCTACATATTGGCTCTTAGTGAGGGCGAGTACCAAAGAATGCTCTCGCCCACCACTGCCGATGACTAATACTTTATTTAGATTTTTCATAGGATAGCAATTAGTGTTTGAAGTGTCTCTGTCCTACGAATAGCATTGTGATACCATATTCATTTGCTTTGCGGATAGAATCTTCGTCTTTGATAGAGCCTCCCGGTTGGATAATTGCTTTGATACCATATCGATGAGCTAGCTCTACGTTATCATCAAATGGGAAGAACCCATCTGAGGCAAGAACTAAGCCCGTTGTATCTCCTAGGCTAGCTTTGGCTTGTTCTAAAGCTATTTTTGCTGAGCCAATACGATTCATCTGTCCAGCACCGATGCCGTAAGTCATTTCGTCTTTGGCTACAACGATAGCGTTTGACTTGACGTGCTTGACTACGCTCCACGCAAAACTCAAAGATTTTAATATTTCTGGAGTAGGATGCACTTCCGTTACGCACATATCTGCTGTGATTGTTGCAGTCTCAAGGTCAAGGTTTTGTACCAATAATCCACCATTAACAGAGATGTATTGTTTCTGATGCTCTTTGGAATTATCCATTTTAACGACGAGTAATCTAAGGTTTTTCTTACTAGAAAGGAGGTTGATAGCGTCAGGCGAGAATGATGGAGCAATAATAATCTCTAGGAATATAGGTTTTAAGAGCTCTGCCACTTCTAGATTAACTTCTCTGTTAAGGGCAACGATACCGCCGAAGATGCTGACTTTATCGCCTTCGTAAGCTTTTTGCCATGCCTCCACGATGTCTTTGCCAAGTCCTACACCACAAGGGTTCATATGTTTCAGCCCAACAGTACAAGGTTCGGTAAACTCTCTGATGATATTGAGGCAAGCGTTAGCATCTTGGATGTTGTTATATGAAAGTTCCTTGCCTCCTAGCTGGATAGCATTGCTCAGCGAATAAGAAAGTTCTTGATTATTGCGGTAGAATTTAGCTTCTTGATGAGGGTTTTCACCATATCTTAGACTTTGCTTCTCGTCAAACTGAAGGAATAGCTTTTCACTTAGCCCGGCTTGTGCTCGCATATACTGAGTAATAGCAATATCGTATTCTGCTGTATGCGTATAGGCTTTGGCAGATAGCTCTAGTCTTAGCTTGTCTGAAGTTTGTCCATTTTGTTTGAGTTCGTCGAGGACGTTATTGTAGTCTTCTGGATTGACAACGATAGTGAGTGATTGCCAGTTTTTAGCTGCACTGCGGAGCATTGATGGTCCACCTATGTCAATATTTTCTATAGCTTGATCCAGTGTAACATTAGGAAGAGCAATGGTTTGCTTGAAAGGATAGAGATTGACGCAGACAAGATCAATGAGTTCTATATTATTTTCTTTTAGTTCGTTGAGATGTTTTTCACTGTCTCGTCTAGCTAGCAGAGCTCCGTGGATTTTGGGGTGCAAAGTCTTGACACGTCCTTCACATATCTCTGGGAAGCCAGTAACATTACTCACCGAAATGACATCAATGCCAGCCTCTCTAAGGATTTTCATAGTCCCGCTAGTAGAAATAATCTCCCAGCCTAATTGACTTAGTTCTTTTGCGAATTCAACAACTCCAGTCTTATCGCTTACACTAATTAATGCTCTCATTATTTTTATTATTTATTTGTAATTAAAACTCCTTCTTGATTTGTTACTTTACCTATAATACTTGCTTGCTCGCCGAAGCCTCTAAGGATAGTTATTGCCTTCTCTACTTCTTCTTGAGCTAAGGCAATAACCATACCGATACCCATATTAAAGACAGAGAACATCTCTCTATGCTCTATTTCTCCTTGTTGCTCTAGGAATTTGAATATAGGTAGGATCTCCCACGAGCCAGCATAGATCTCTACGCCCTGTCCATCCTGCAACATACGAGGAATGTTTTCATCAAAGCCTCCTCCTGTGATATGGGACAGACTATGCACGTCGCACTTAGAGATTAGCTCTAGCATTTGCTTGACGTAGATACGAGTAGGGGTTAGCAGGACTTCGCCTAGATTAGCCGATGAAGTACGCTCTTTGCTAGGATCGCCGTCAATATGGATAGAGCCGTCTAGCTCAGGATAAGCTTGGTGCAAATCTAGTCGCTTATCCTTGATGATTTTTCTCACTAAGCTAAAGCCATTACTATGAACGCCTGTAGATGGAATGCCAATGAGAACATCTCCTACCTTGACCTTAGAGCCGTCAATGAGCTTTGACTTTTCTACAACACCTGTCGTATAACCTGCAATATCATACTCGCCATCGCTGTACATATCAGGCATCTCTGCCGTCTCGCCACCAACTAAAGCACAATTACTCTGACGACAACCTTCGGCAATACCTGCTACGATTTCTTCTACTAGCTCAGGCTTGGTCTTGCCTTGGGCAATGTAATCTAGAAATACTAAAGGTTCTGCTCCTTGTGCCAATACATCATTGACGCACATTGCTACGGCATCGATACCAATAGTATTATGTTTGTCCATTGCGAAGGCAATTTTGAGCTTAGTTCCAACGCCGTCAGTACCGCTCACGAGGATAGGTTTTTTGACATTAAGAGCAGAGAGGTCAAACATCCCTCCGAAGCTACCTATATTACCCATTACGCCCAGCCTATTCGTTGAAGCGACATGTTTTTTGATGCGTCTAACGACATCATAGCCAGCTTCTACATCTACGCCAGCGTTCTTATAATTGATACTCATATTGATAAATGCTTAAATATTAACTAATTCTTCTCCTTGATATAGTGAAGTTGGGTATTTTCCAGAGAAACAAGCCATACACAAGTCTGTCCTTTTGCCAGAACAGTAGGTAGCTTGATGAGAAAGGAAAGCCAAACTATCGGCTTCTATCATTTGACAAGCCTCCTCTAAGCTCCTATTGGTGCATAGGAGCTCTTTCCTAGTAGAAATATCAACACCATAAAAACAAGGATACTTGATCATTGGGCTAGCAATACGAACGTGTATCTCTTTAGCTCCTGACTCTCGTAACATCCTCACTATTCTTAGTGAAGTCGTTCCTCTGACGATTGAGTCATCTATCAAGACAATTCTTTTGCCCTCCACGATACTTTTGACAGCCGTCAGTTTCATTCTTACACCTTTCTCTCGCATTGCTTGAGATGGTTGGATGAAAGTTCTGCCGATATATCTATTTTTGACTAGTCCTATTTCGTAAGGCAAGCCACTAGCTTCGGCATAACCCATTGCTGCCGATAGACTAGAGTCAGGAACACCTACGACAATGTCTGCTTCTGCTGGAGACTCTTCATAGAGTAGCCTTCCAGATTCCTTCCTATAGCTGTGTACATTGATAGATTCTATGTCGCTATCAGGACGAGCAAAGTAGATATATTCCATAGCACACATAGCATTGCGATGATAGTCTGAATATTTCATTGATTGAATGCCATTACTATCTATGCAGATAAGTTCCCCTGCCTCAATATCTCTAATATATTTTACACCTACTACTGAGAAAGCACAAGTCTCACTACTCAAGACGTAGCCGTCGCCTAGTCGTCCGAGCGACAAAGGACGGAAGCCATATTTATCTCTCGCAGCATAGATTTTGTCTTTGGTCATAATGATGCAGGAGAAAGCTCCTTCGATCATATTCAAAGCTCGATGTATGGCATAGATGTGGTCTTTCTTGTTGTCGCTAGCTTCTTTTTTGACAAGGTGAGCAATAATCTCAGAGTCTGAAGAAGACTGGAAAAGGCTACCTCGGTCTTCTAAATATTTTCTTAGGTCAGACGAATTAATCAGATTGCCATTATGAGCTAGAGCAAAGTCGCCAGCGTTGTGTCTAAACAAGAAGGGTTGTACATTCTCTACTCCTCGTCCACCATTTGTTCCATAGCGAACGTGTCCGATAGCCATTCGTCCTTGTAACTCTTGCAAGTTGTTATTGTTGAATACCTCTGTTACCAAACCTAAGCCTTTGATACGAGACATATATTCAGTATCATCTACCGAGACGATACCACAGCCTTCTTGACCTCTATGCTGTAGAGCGTGTAAACCATAGTAAGTTAGCTCGGCAGCGTCCGAGATATTCCACACAGCGAATACGCCACACTCTTCGTTTAAGCCTTTTAATGCTCCAATCATAGTTTGCTAGATATAAGTTTTAATCTCTCTGCTATGGTATTGTAGGCTTTTCCCACATTGCCTTTGTCTTGTCTAAAGCGGTCTTTGTCTAAGCTAGCTCTCGTCTCTAAGTCCCAGAAACGAGCATTGTCGGGATTGATGTAGTCTCTCAATATGATTTCGCCCTCAGATGAGAAAGCAAATTCTAACTTATAGTCTATAAGTAGAATGCCAGCTTTCTTAAATAGTGGTTCTAAGAGCTGATTGATCTGTTTGGCTAGTTCATATATTTTGGCTAGTACCTCTTCGCTCACGATACCTAAGGCTAGAGCGTGGTAGTCGTTAATCAATGGGTTGGCAAGTCTCTCTGACTTGTAGCAAAGGTCAAAGATAGGTTGCTGGAGTGATTGCCCTACTTCTAGATCCAAGCGTTCTGCCAGTGACCCAGCTATAGTATTACGAACAATAACTTCCAAGGGAATAGACTTCGTGCGGTAGCATAGCATCTGTGTCTCTGTTAGCTGTTTAATGAAATGAGTCTTCACGTTTGAGTAATTGAGAAAGTCAAATATCATTGAGCTAATAGAGCAGCAGCACTTGCCTTTATTCTGAATAATGGCTCTTTTTGTTTTGTAGAACGCAGTAATCTCGTCAGTGAAATCTACGATGATTTGATTAGCTTCCTCCGTAGCGTAGATCTTGATAGCTTTGCCATCGTGTAATAATTCTTTTGGGCTATACATCATAATTATTCTCCCTTAAAATATTTCACTGCATTCTCAAAGATTGGCATATCCATTCGGTAGCTGATATTTTTGTAAAGGTTTTCTTCATAGCGTTCGCTATGTCCCATCTTGCCTAATATTTGCCCATCTGGACTGATGATACCTTCAATGGCGTAAGATGAGCCGTTAGGATTATCAAGGTATTGGAAAGCAACTTGATTTTGTTCAAATAAATTTTTAGCAAGACTTTCATTAATGACGAACTTACCTTCTCCATGACTAATAGCTACACCATAAACTTCTCCTTCCTTAAAGCTAGATAACCAAGGTGAAGCTGTTGATAGTACTTTCGTTTGGGCAATGTGAGAGATATGTCTATTTAATGTATTTCTAAACAAGGTGGGGGAGTCTTCATTGACCGAAGCAATCTTACCATAAGGTAATAAGCCCGATTTGATTAAGGCTTGGAAACCGTTACAGATACCGAGGATTAGCCCTTCTCTCTTGAGCAAGTCCTCCACCGCTTCTTTAATATCTTGATGAGCTAGAACGTTAGCGATAAACTTACCACTACCGTCAGGCTCATCTCCTACTGAGAAGCCACCCGCTAGCACTAGGATATTTGCTTCATTTATGGCTGATTTCATTTTTGCGATAGAGTCTTGTATCTGCTCAGCAGTTCTATTGCAGAATACTGTAGTGTGAACTTTTGCCCCTGCTCTTACAAATGCTTTTTCTGTATCGTATTCGCAGTTAGTCCCAGGGAAGATAGGGATATAGACAAGCGGTTTCTCAATCTTTTCTCCGTGATAGACAGCTCTTGCCTTTTGCATAGGCTGTTGAGGTATCTCAAATGTTTTCTCCTTAGGAGCATAAACTGGATAAAGATCTGCTAGGCAATGCTCGTTGTCTCGTGTCAATACGCCTACATCGTATTTTGTGCCATTGATAACTAAGTTAGATGCTTCATCTGTTACACGACCAATCTCTCTGATAAACGTTCCTTCTAGCTCTTCTCTAGCCTCCACGAGGATAGAAGCTGTAACGCTATTGAATAAATCTATTTCTTCTACATCCAATACTAAGCCTAATTTATTCTGATTACCAAATAGCATATTCAAAGCTCCCTCTAGTACGCCATCCTTACCGATGGTATATGCCGAGATGACTTTGCCTTGCAAGATGTAGCTATTGAGCAGAGTCCACATCTCTTTTAGTTGATCTGTATTTGGCATATAGTTCTCTAGTGGCTTATGCTCTAGTAGGTAGAGCTTATTGCCAGCCTCTTTTAGTTCTGTAGAAACGACATCTTTGGCATTTACCGTTGTGATACCGAAAGCGACTAGGCTAGGTGGCACAGCTAATTCGTCAAAGTTACCACTCATAGAATCCTTACCTCCTATGGCAGGTAAGCCTAGAGCTTCTTGCATCTTCAAAGCACCGAGCAGAGCAGAGCTAGGTTTACCCCACGTTCTAGGATTAGCTGTCATATGTTCAAAATATTCTTGGTAAGAGAAACGTAGTTTGTCATACTTTGCTCCTGCAGATACAATCTTTGAGCAGGCCTCCACAATAGCGTAGGCTGAACCGTGATAAGGACTCCACTCAGATAGATAAGGCTCAAAGCCGTAAGTCATCATACTAGCCGTGTCGGTATAACCTTTGGTAGGTAGTTTCTGTACCGAGACTTGAGTAGGACTTTTCTGCAAGTCTCCACCAAATGGCATTAAGACTGTAGAGCGTCCAATAGTAGCATCAAACATTTCTACGAGTCCTTTCTGAGATGTTCTCTCTAGGGATGAAACATATTTTCTTATGCTAGCTTCCGTAACTTCTTCCTTGTTTTGTCTGAATGGATTCTCTTCTTTGACTGCTGAGATAAGTGCTTGGGCATAATGCTTAGCTCCTGCACTATTGATGAAAGCTCTTGATAGGTCAACAACCTTCTGCCCTTTGTAGAATAGTCTCATACGAGCCTCCTCTCTAACCTCTGCAACCTCTGTACAATCAATATTCTCTTCATCGCAATAGGCTTTGAATAGTTCCTTATCCTTAGCTTCAATGACAACAGCCATTCTCTCTTGAGACTCAGAGATAGCTAGCTCGGTAGCATTTAATCCTTGATATTTGCAAGGGATATGGTCTAAGTAAATATCTAGTCCGTCAGCTAGTTCTCCAATAGCTACACTGACGCCACCTGCTCCAAAGTCGTTAGCCTTTTTGATGAGTTGAGTAACATTTTTATTTCTGAATAGTCGTTGTATTTTCCTCTCTTCTGGTGCATTCCCTTTCTGAACTTCACTGCCACAGCTCTGCAATGACGCTTCTGTATGACCTTTAGACGAACCTGTAGCTCCGCCTACACCATCACGACCTGTCTTACCTCCTAGTAAAAGTATGATATCGCCTGCTTTAGGGCTTTCTCGTCTTACATTCTCTGCTGGTACAGCTCCAACAACAGCCCCTAATTCTAATCTCTTAGCTTCATAACCACTATGATAGATTTCTTTAACTAAAGTAGTAGCAAGTCCAATCTGATTACCATAACTTGAATAGCCTGTCGCAGCTTTCTTAGAGATAACTTTCTGTGGTAGCTTACCTGCTCTTGTCTGAGTAATATCTTTGCAGATTTTAGGGCTAGCTCCAGTGATACGTAAGGCTTGATAGACATAGGCACGACCTGACAATGGGTCTCTGATAGCTCCACCTAGACAAGTAGCAGCTCCTCCGTAAGGTTCTATCTCTGTAGGGTGGTTATGTGTTTCGTTCTTAAACATCAATAGCCACTTCTCTAGCTTGCCATTATGTTCTACATCTACATATATGCTACAAGCATTATTCTCTTCGCTGACCTCCAAGTCCTCTAACAATCCCTCTTTTCTAAGATATTTAGCTCCAATAGTTGCCATATCCATTAGGGTAATAGGCTTCTCTGAGCGAGCAAGGACCTCTCTCATCTGCTGATATAGGGCTAGGCTAGCATCAATATCTTTTTTGATAAAAGACTCTTCTACTTGGATAGCTTCTAGTTCTGATGTGAATGTCGTGTGGCGACAATGATCGCTCCAGTAAGTATCTAGGATTTTAAGTTCTGTCTCATTAGGCTCTCTGCCTACTTTTCTAAAATAAGTGATGACTTCGTAGAGGTCTTCGGCTGACATTGCTAGTCCATTATCCTTAACATAATCTTCTAGTGTCGTCAAAGCTTCATCATTAAGCTCTTCGCCTACTATTGAAGTAAAGCCGTCTAGGACAATAATTCCCTGTTCTCTATTGTAAACTTGCTCTTCTAGTTTATTAAGGTCCTTCTCTTGGCACTCAATCTCATTGATACAATAAGATTTGATACGTTCTAGCTCTTGAGCTGATAGCTCTTTGTCTAATAATATAAGTCTTGCCGTCTTGATACTAATCTGAGCATTTGGTTCTAAGAGATGAACGCAGTCTATGGCTGAGCTAGCACGTTGGTCAAATTGCCCAGGTAAGTATTCAATGGCGATGAAGTTATAGTCGTCCAATAGGCACTCATCGCTAACTTTGTCCGTTACGATTTCGCCAAAGACACGATAGCGACAACGATTTAATAAGTCTTCTGTGAAGCCAAAGAGGTCATAGACGTTCAGCAGACGAAGTTCTTGTATCTTCAGTTGTAGGTTTTCGTTAAGTTCTGACTTGAGTTCCAAAGCTTCTGTTTGGAAGTCGGCTTTCTTCTCAACAAAAATGCGGAAATTTTTCATAGAATTAGTTTTTGAAGTATTTAGAATAATGCTCTTGGTAATCTGAAAGGCTGGTATTTGTAAAGTTGATATGTCCCATTTTTCTTTTAGGACGACTCTCTGTCTTGCCGTATAAGTGGATTGATACGCTTTCCATATCTTCTAATGCTTTGACATTGTCCAAGTCTTCTCCGAGGATGTTTTTCATAATTGTTGGGGCTATGAGCTGAGGACTTACTAACTTTTCGCCTAGTAGGAAACGGCTCAGCTCTCTGAACTGGTTTGTCGTACAGCCGTCCATTGTATAATGACCACTATTGTGGGGACGTGGAGCCATTTCGTTGAAGTAATAGTCATTGCCTTTGACGAATAGCTCAATAGCCAAAATACCATAGAAGCCACAGCTCGTCATAAAGTGCTGACAATCTTTGATAATTCTTTGCTCTAGCTCTTTGCTTAGATGAGGACAAGGTACGACGCTAAGGTCTAGGATACCATCTTTGTGAATATTTTGTGCAATAGGGAAGTGGATGCAAGTATCTTCGGAGCGAATAAGGATGATGCTACATTCATAATCAAAGTGTAAGAATTTCTCCAGCAAGCACGGAACTGTGAGAAGCTCTTCTGCTTGGGCAAGCTCCTTTGCTGATCTAAGCACTACTTGACCACGACCATCATAACCAAGTGTACGAGTTTTTAATATTGACGGATAGCCTAGTTGCTCAATAGCTCGTTTTAAGCCTTCTGTGTCTTTGGGAGCAATGGCAATGTACTCTGTAGTCTTTAGACCATTCTGACGAGCCTTGTCTTTCTCCCTCAATCTATCTTGTGATACTAAGAGAGGTTGTATGCCTTGAGGTATCTGATAGTCGCCGTTAAGCTCTTGTAAGATCTCGGCAGGTATGTTTTCAAATTCATAACTTAGCACATCTGTTTTTTCAGCTAAAGCTCTGAGACTTTTAAGGTCGTCAAAGTTAGCAATAAGCTTGTAATCAGCATCTTTGAATGCAGGAGCTTCCTTTGATGGATCTAAAATAAAAGAAAAAGCTCCTAAGCGGTGCACTTCTTGACTTATCATAAGTCCGAGCTGTCCACCGCCTACTATTCCTATTTTTTTCATTATAGTTGAGAGTCTAAAATGTTTTGAGTTTGTTGCTTTCTAAAGTCCTCCAAGCTATCCTTGATGTCTTCATCATATATGGATAAGATTGAGGCTGCTAGGAGGGCTGCATTCTTTGCCCCATTGATTGAGACCGTAGCGACAGGTACGCCACTGGGCATTTGCACGATAGACAGTAGTGAGTCTATCCCTTGTAAGGTTCTAGATTTGATTGGTACGCCGATGACAGGCAAGCTAGTCATTGAGGCAACCATCCCAGGGAGATGAGCTGCTCCACCTGCTCCTGCTATGATAAGAGAGAGACCCCTATCACGAGCTGTCGTAGCATATTCATATAAGAGTTTTGGAGTTCGGTGGGCACTGACCACACGCTTTTCGTAGCTGATACCTAAAGAACTTAGGCATTGCTCTGCTTGGATCATTATTTCATAATCACTTGTAGATCCCATTATGATTCCAACTTTTACCATAAAGAATAAAAGGATTAAAATTATTAATACTTGAAATCTTTTTTGCTTATAATGGTCTAGCTTCCAAAAGCAAAAAACAAAATTAGTGAATTAATTTTTAATTTGCAATAGTTTGATGGGGAAAATAGAAAAAAAGAGGTAGTAAGTCAAAGACTTGCTACCTCTTTTGTGGAGATGCGGGGGGTTGAACCCCGGTCCAAACGCGGAACTAATTCGCTTTCTACAGGTTTAGTTTCACTCTTGATTTTCGACCTTAGGCTACGGTTGAAACGACCATTCCTAAAGCTTATCCTCCTAAATCTGACTCACCTCCGAAGGAGTGTGCTGAGCGAGACTTGATTTTTCGGCACCACCATATCAAAACGCCTCAAGTCGTGGGCTTCTTGGGTGATGTCTCGTCGCAACGCTCTGGGTCGCGATTAAGCGTCAGTCTACTATTCTTCGACTACGCAGCAAGAGCGTAATTGTTTTCGCCAACTAAAAAATGTATTGTCCGAGATTATAGTGCTGGGCAACCACGCACTACCTGCTTACCAACCACTTCATCACGCTGTCAAAGCCAAAATCATCCCCTCTGGTTGTAATGTAATTCAGACTATTTGCCTAAATCTTCTTACAAAGATAATACTTTTTTATTAGATTTAGGCAATAGTTTCAGGCTCTCCTAGGCTTAACGATCTACAAAGATGTACATTCTATCCCCAGGGCGAACCTTGTCTGGTACAGGTATAGAGCAGACTTCGCCTTTCTTTGTTGCTTCACAAGGCTCTAGATCTACTCTGATTTCCTCTACGTTGAAGCGTAATAGCCCCGTTGTAGGACCAGATATTAGCACTTCTTGTCCTTTGCTGAATGCTCCACTTTCTACTGAAAGCTCCGCTACACCAATCTTCGCAAAGTATTTGCTAACCTTTGCCACATAGACTTTCTTCTTCGTTGCTGATGAACCGTAGTTAGAAGTCCATTCGCCTAGTCTTTGTCCTAGGTAGTAGCCATCCCAGAAGCCACGGTTAAAGACTTCGCCAAGGCGGTTATCCCACTTAGCAATTGCTTCTTCGTTGTACTGACCAGCACAATAGCTATCTACTGCCTCACGATAAGCACGCACAACAGCATCTACATACTCAGGACCTCTAGCACGTCCTTCGATTTTTAGCACTCTAACTCCTGCATCAAGCATTTTATTAAGGAAGTGAATAGTTTTCAAATCCTTTGGTGACATAATATAGTTGTTGTCAATATTTAGTTCAATGCCTGTCTCTTTATCCTTGACATCATAAGAGCGACGACAGATCTGAGTACAAGAACCTCTATTGGCACTTTTACCTTGCTCGTGAAGGCTCAAATAACATTTACCAGAGACAGCCATACACAAAGCTCCGTGAGCAAACATCTCAATGCGTATTGGCTCACCCATTGGTCCTGTGATATTTTCATCAATGATAGCTTTATAGATTTTGCTTACTTGCTCCATATTTAGCTCTCGAGCCAGCACAGCAACATCTGCGAACTGAGCATAGAAACGAAGTGCTTCTACATTCGTGATATTTAATTGTGTAGATAGATGTACCTCTACACCAATTTCTCTAGCATAAAGCATTGCTGCCACATCGGCAACTATGATTGCTGAGACGTGTGAGTCTTTAGCCGCATCAATAATCTGACGCATTAGACTAAGATCCTCATCGTAAATAATAGTATTAACCGTTAAATAGCTCTTGACATTATGTTCGTCACAGATATTGGCTATTTTGTATAAATCTTCTGTTGTGAAGTTGTTGGCAGACTTAGAACGCATATTCAAGCCTTCGATACCGAAGTAGATAGAGTCTGCACCTGCATTGATAGCTGCCATAAGAGATTCATACGAACCTACGGGAGCCATTATTTCAAAATCTTTCTTATCCATATTTATAAATATAAGACAATTTCTGTCTATTATACAACTTATTCAACCAATATAAGTCTGTTTTTGTTTGATTGAACTGCCATAAAGTAAGAGAGGAAACCTTGTTGGGTTTCCTCTCTTACTAGTATTGAAACTAAACCTAAGGTTTATGCTTCTGTTGCTTCTTCTTTTACTTCTTCTACAACAGCTTCGTTTTCTGAAACTACTTCGAATGGTAATTCAACTGTTACTTCCTTATGGAAACGGATTGAAGCTGTATAGTTACCAAGAGCCTTAACACCCTTAACAACGATGATTTTACGATCTACTTCAATTCCCTTCTTGTTTAGTTCTTCAGCGATTTGGATGTTGTTTACAGAACCGTAAATAGCACCCATATTACCTGTCTTAACTGCAATCGTTAGCTTGATACCATCAAGGGCTTTAGCACGCTCTTGAGCAGCTTCTTTCATTGCTGCCAATTTGTGAGCACGTTGCTTCAAGTCCTCTGCTAGCATTTTCTTAGCTGACTCAGTTGCTACAACAGCTTTACCCTGAGGGATTAGAAAGTTACGGCCATAACCGTTCTTTACACTTACGATATCATCCTTGTAACCAAGGTTGATAATATCTTCTTTCAAAATTACTTCCATAGTATTCTGTCTCCTCTCAATTAATATTATTTACTCATATTGTCTGTTACGTAAGGAAGCAACGCCAAGTGTCTAGCACGCTTTACAGCTTGTGCAATACGACGTTGGAACTTCAAAGATGCTCCTGTGATACGACGAGGAAGGATTTTTCCTTGTTCGTTCAAGAACTTCTTTAGGAAGTCTGAGTCCTTGTAATCGATATACTTGATACCGCTCTTTTTGAAACGGCAATATTTTTTCTTATTCTTGCTATCTAGTACAAGTGGTGTAAGATAGCGTACTTCTGATTGATTCTTAGCCATACTTTTTTACTTTGCTTATGATTTTAGACTTCTTCTCTTTTTTGCATATTCTTTAGCAAACTTGTCTTGACGGAAAGTCAAGAAACGAAGCACTGCTTCATCGCGACGGAATGCTGTCTCTAGAGTAGCAATAGTTTCTGGTGCTGCGTCAAACTCTACCAACTGATAGAAGCCAGTTGACTTCTTTTGGATTGGGTAAGCAAGCTTCTTCAAGCCCCAGTTCTCTTGGTTAACAATCTGAGCTCCTTCCTTTTCAAGAAGAGCTACGAATTTACTTACTGTTTCCTTCATCTGAGCTTCAGACAAAACGGGAGTTAGTATGAAAACAGTTTCATAATGATTTAACATAATTCTTAAATTTTATAAATTTTTTATTATTAAAAAAATATCTCTGCAAAGATACAGCTTTATTTTCAGATAAACAAGTAAATATCAATAAGCTGTCTTGTAAAAGTGAGGAGGCTGTAGTGAAATG
>PDWI01004313.1_pt1 | contig 19196 bp, 16 predicted proteins | sample 1430891 | NCBI WGS metagenome assembly PDWI01 (sample SAMN01162508, study PRJNA174530) | Oral metagenome, whole genome shotgun sequencing project. | biome: Marine environment; feature: Marine mammal; material: Swab sample of the gingival sulcus; isolation source: swab sample of gingival sulcus...
GGTATAGATGTGCTTGCCGGTTTTCCTGGTGAAGATGATGCAGCCTTTGAAAAAACCAGAGATTTTTTGACCGATCTGCAATACACCTATCTCCATGTTTTCCCCTATTCCATTCGACCTGGAACTCGTGCTGCCACCTTTGCAAACCAGGTTCAAAAGCAGAAAAAAGAACAACGAGTAGCAATATTGCGCCAACTGAGCGAACAAAAAAAACGTCAATTCTACAAGAAAAACCTGGGTTCAGTTCGCCCGGTACTGATCGAAGGGAAAAGAGACAAAAAATTTAAATTAAAAGGATTTACAGACAATTATATCCCTGTTTTAATAGAAGGAAGTGATTCCCTCATTCATACAGTTCAACAGGTTCGGTTATTAGAATGTAACAAGACCCAGGTTTTTGGAGAGATAGAGAACGACTATGCTTGGTGAAATTATTGCTATTGGCGACGAGCTGACCACAGGAAGAATCGTTAACACCAACAGTGTTTTTGCGGCACGACAACTTTTTGCTGCTGGATACGATATCCATGCCATGCACACAGTGGGAGATGAACCGGAAATTATTGGCGAAGCATTATTGCGGGCACTTAAAAGAGTTGATTTTGTCATAGTGACCGGTGGTTTGGGAGCAACAGATGATGACCTGACCAACGAAGCTGTTTCAATTGCACTTAACCGACCGGCACTACCCAATCTTCGCATATTAAGTCTGGTTCGGGATGCAATGAATTCTCTCGAACCACTTTCTGCCAGAAAGTGCAATCAATTTGAAAAGCTGGCATGGCTACCTGAAGGTGCCCAGGCTCTAAACCCTGAAGCAGGAATGGCTGGTTACCTGCTTGAACATGATCATAAACCGATATTTTTTCTACCGGGTGTCCCGACCCAGATGCGACATCTGATGACGGAACACGTTCTGCCACGACTGTCGACCTGGAATTCTGGCAGAGCTCTTTCTACCCGGCAAAAGCTGTTTAAAATATTTAATTTATCAGAGATGGAGGTAAACAACAGGATTGCCTCCCTCACCCTCGATGACCGAGTTCATATAGGCTACTACCCGGTTTTCCCTGAAGTTCATCTCAACCTCACCGTCAGAGAGCATTCGGTTACAAAACTTGAAGAGATCTTTACCTCATCGTGCGATTTGGTGACAAAAGCGCTCTCCCCTTCTCTGTATGGATTTGACCGAGAAACGATGGAGCTGATTGTTGGGCGACTCCTGATCGAAAAGGGATTAACTCTTGCCGCTGCAGAATCATGCACTGGTGGTCTAATCTCACATAGACTCACGACCATTCCAGGATCATCTAAATATTTTCTCGGTGGAGTTACCGCCTACTGCAACTCTGTAAAAGAAACCTTTTTGCATGTTGACGCATCAATTTTACTAAAATACGGTGCAGTCAGTAATCAAGTAGCAAAATTGATGGCAGACGGCATCAAAAAACACACTGGTGCAGATATTGGTTTAAGCGTAACCGGAATTGCCGGTCCTGGAGGCGGATCGGATCAAAAGCCGGTCGGTACTGTCTTCATAGGTCTTGCAACCAGTCAGCAAACTCGGGTCGAAGAGTTCCACTTTTCCGGCGAACGTCAACAAATTCAGGAAATAACCGCGCAAACAGGGCTTGACCTTGTCAGAGAATATTTGTTAGATACCACTTTAGCATAACATCTCTATTAACATCTTTTAAACGACGACAGTAATACGATCCTCTTTTTCTAGGAGATAACCATGGCAGCAGGACAGACAAAAGACAGAAGCAGTAGTGTAGATAACGCAATAAACCAGATTCAGCGTCAATTTGGTAAAGGCTCAATCATGAGGCTGGGTACGCAAGAAGCAGAACTTGTTCCTGTGGTTTCAACAGGAGCCTTGAGCGTTGATCTTGCTTTGGGAGTGGGCGGACTTCCTAAAGGTCGTATCACAGAAATATTTGGTCCTGAATCTTCCGGTAAAACCACCCTTGCTCTGCATGTGGTTGCAGAGGCTCAGAAAGCTGGTGGTACTGCTGCCTTTATTGATGCAGAACATGCATTGGACACCAGTTATGCCGAGCGGCTTGGGGTAGATATTGACAACCTTCTGGTCTCTCAGCCTGATTATGGCGAACAAGCGCTTGAAATTGCAGAAATTCTTATCCGTTCTGGAGGTGTAGACGTTATCGTAATAGACTCGGTTGCCGCCCTGGTACCAAGGGCTGAAATAGACGGCAATGTTGGCGATTCACATGTTGGGCTTCAGGCAAGATTAATGTCTCAGGCAATGCGAAAATTCACCGGGGTTCTCAACCGTTCAAACACTGTATTAATCTTCATCAACCAGATCAGAATGAAAATTGGAGTAATGTTTGGCAACCCTGAAACGACAACCGGAGGTAATGCCCTTAAGTTTTATTCATCTTTACGGCTCGATATCAGGAGAGTTGGACAAATCAAAGATGGACAGGAGGTTGTTGGTAACAGAACCAAAATCAAGGTAGTCAAAAACAAAGTGGCACCACCGTTCAAAATCGCTGAGTTTGATATTGTCTATGGCGAAGGAATTTCCAAAACTGGAGATTTGCTTGACCTTGCGGTCGAACTCGATGTAGTCGATAAAAGCGGTGCCTGGTATTCATACAACGAAGAACGAATCGGTCAGGGAAGAGAAAATGCAAAACGTTTTTTAATGGATCATCCAGAGATGTGTCTGGACATCGAAAACAAGGTACGCCTTGGCTTTGGTCTGGCACCGGTCGAAACCCAACAGGAGCAGAAAGAAAAAGAAACGAAATAACAGCTGCTTAACAAGATCGAAACATCAATAATATTGACATAGATTGATGATAGGGTATAGTACACCCCAATACTAAACGAATGAATGCTTTTTTGCCTTGTGGGTTTATCTTACTAATTCATTAATAGATATTTATTATTTAACTGGTTCTTGTTGAAAAATTTTCAGGAAGACACTGATTATCACTCTTGTGATAATTTTAATTTTATTTTGGAGGTGTGAAATGCAAAAGTGGGAATGTCCTTGTGGTTATGTATATGACCCGGCAGAGGGTGACTATGATAACGGTGTATATCCAGATACAGCCTGGGAAGATCTGCCAGAAGATTGGGTATGCCCCTTGTGTGGTGCAGAAAAAGAATCTTTCTGGGAATATGACGAATAGGATTTCAATAATCTTGTAGAATAAAAAAGGCTGTCTGTTATCAGGCAGCCTTTTTTTGTGTCAACGGCAAAACACCTACAGATTGTTTTTTTCAGGCACCGGCTCAACAGGTGGTTTGTCTGCTGTTCCGCCAAACCGTATTTGTGTTGTTTTAATATGAAATTGTCTGGTTCCCTCTGGAATAAGACCGGTAATTTCGCCGGCAACCCATAAAACTTCGCCTGGCTTCACATCATATATTTGCGGATACTTTTTCACATCAACATCACAAACCACTGTAATACCAAAGCCATCCTCGGATACATCAAGAAGAAGCTGGTGACTGCCATCCTTCTTTTCGGTAATTGAGAAAAAATAGAGAGGCCACATTACCTTCAAACCGGGAAATTCTTTTGTTTTCTGATCAAGTGATACAGGATCAAGATCTTCTATTTTTTTGACCAGCTCAGAAGCAGAGGGTTCGAGGAAATAGGTGTTTGACTGAAGTTGTTTTGTTTCGCCAGCCTTCCCCTCACCCGGCGGTGAAGAATCATGTTGAGTAAGAATCTCAACTTTTTTTTCGACGTTTATCTTATCCTTTCTTTCTTTTTCAGTTTCGCTGTCTCCCTGAAACAAAATCCCTAACAACGACAAAATACACAAAAAACCAATTGCTCCAATTGTTCCAAGAATAATCTCTTTATTCTTTTTGATCCAATCAACCATACAGCCTCCAGAAGGGAATTTATAGAGCAAGTGTATTTGAATGGTTTTACTCGTAAACCGCTTTCAGGCAAATAGTGTACATTTTTCTTCTTAATTCGTTTTATAATGATTATTGTATCATTTAAAAGCTATTTATTGCAGCCCTCTTTCGAGAAAAAGACCAATAAAAAGGTTGCGGATATTGCAGAACTTTGGATATTGGGAAATTCATCGTTTACTTTTTTTACACGCTTAATTAGAATTGCCGGTTTGTTTGGCATAACAGCTCATTCAATGACTTCCAGTACAACACAACATATTAATGCAAATGCAAGGAGTTGGATAAAACCACTTATATTCTTGGTCGAGCCGACTCTTCTGCCGATAGAATGATTATGAATACAAATACTACCTTTGCTGATGTCACTCTACCCGAAATTTTTGTTCCCGAACATGTTGAACAACATGCTCTTTCTGAACAAAGGGAAGCAGAACTGATAGCCAGAATCAAAGACCTTCTGGTCAAAAAGGACGCTGCCCTGGTAGCTCACTACTATACCGATGACAAGCTGCAAAATCTTGCTGAAGAGACAGGTGGCTGTGTTGCCGATTCTCTTGAAATGGCAAGATTTGGCACCGAATCACCGGCGTCGACCCTGGTCGTTTCAGGAGTTCGATTCATGGGCGAAACCAGTAAAATTCTCAACAATGAAAAACGCATCCTGATGCCAGATCTTGATGCGACCTGCTCTCTTGACGAAGGTTGTCCAGCGGATCTCTTTTCAGACTACTGTGATCAGCATCCAGATCACACGGTTGTGGTTTATGCCAACACCAGCGCTGAAGTAAAAGCAAGGTCTGACTGGGTTGTAACTTCAGGAATTGCATTGAAAATCATAGAGCATTTAGCCGCCAAAGGGGAAAAGATTCTCTGGGGGCCAGATCAACACCTTGGGAAATATGTGCAGCGAGTGACCGGAGTTGAAATGATCTTTTGGCCCGGCTCGTGTGTGGTTCATGAAGAATTCAAATCCGTTGCCCTCAACCGAACAAGAAATTTACATCCAGATGCTGCCGTTCTTGTTCACCCGGAATCGCCAGAGATCATTATTAAACAGGCAGACGTTGTTGGTTCGACAACTGCATTGATAAAAGCGGTTAAGGAATTGCCCCAGCGTGAATTCATCGTCGCAACCGATGTCGGAATTTTTAATAAAATGAAACAGGTGGCTCCGGATAAAGTTTTAATCGAAGCTCCCACTGCCGGAGAAGGCGCAACCTGCCACAGCTGTGCCAGATGCCCATGGATGCGAATGAATACCCTGGAAAAGCTGGCACATACATTAGAAACCGGCACAAACGAAATACATGTTTCTCCCGAGCTTGCCAGGCGGGCTTATATTCCAATAAAACGGATGCTGGATTTTGCCAAATCTTTGAGCAGCTCTTGATAAAAGTCTTGATTAATTCGTTCATGAAGCGTGATAAAGAAACACTATGGCATATGACTTAACGATTGATCCACAAATCAAACCAGTTGGAGCTATTGATTATCATGAAATTGATATAATCATTCGACTGAATGAGAAATATAATCATTGGATATTTCAGACTTTTTTTGATCTATACAAAGATCAGAAAATTGGCATAAGCCAGCTCGAAGAGGCTCAATCATTTCTATTGAATATGCTCTATGAAGATTTAAGCGTAAAAGAAAAAAACTTTCTTTATAAGATGATTTCTGTCATTACTTTTGCCCTGCAAAAAGAAAAGCCGTTATTGGGAATTGCCGATTGAAAAACACAAAACCACACCAACCTGCGATCAGCATCATTTGATTGCGTTATCAATTAGCTCAGCACCAACATTTCCTCGAATAACGGTCTTACCGATGCCGTCAGGAAAGATAAACGTCACATTACCATCCACCGTTTTTTTGTCAGTAAGCAGATAGTGTTGAATACGGGTTCGGTCTAATTCTGGCGGTATTATGGTTGGCAAATTATATTCTTTCAGAATAGCAAGGATATAAGCTTCTTCTTCCTTGCTCAGATACCCCAGCTCAACAGCTATTTTATTAACGGCGGCCATTCCTATCGCGACAGCCAAACCATGAATAAGCGTAAAATCTGAGCTTGCCTCAACGGCATGGCCTATGGTATGGCCATAATTTAAAATCCTTCTTACATTGGATTCTGTTTCATCTTCTTCAACCACTTCTGCCTTGATCTTACAGCAGGTAAAAATCAGGTTAGCTAACACCTTGCTTTCAAGAGCCAGGATCGAATCTCTTTTTTCTTTTAAAAAACTAAGGAATTCACCGTCCCGTATGACACCGTACTTAATCACTTCGGCAAGGCCGCCTAATATCTCTTGTTTCGGTAAAGTCTGTAAGACAAAGGGGTCTATAAATACCGCCTTAGGTTGATAAAAGGCACCTACCAGATTCTTTCCTTCCGGGATATCCACCCCGGTTTTACCACCCACAGAGCTATCAACCTGAGATAACAGGGTGGTCGGTATCTGCACAAAGTCAATGCCTCTCATATATGATGAGGCTAAAAATCCTGCGATATCACCTGTAACCCCACCACCCAGAGCAATTATCGCATCTTTTCGATCAAAACCTTTCTGAGCCATATTACTGGCTAGATTCGCAACGGTCTGCAGGTGTTTATTATGCTCACCCTCTGGAAAGGTTATCAGTTCACACCGCAACCCTGCCTCTTGCAAAGAGGAAAGGAACTGATTGCCATAAAGCTCTGCAACATTTGCATCAGAAATAACACAGTATTTTTTCCCTACGGGCTTTTCTGCAAGATATGTACATGCTCGTTTCAAACAACCCTCACCGATAAATATCGGATAGCTTCTTTTTCCAAGACCGACATCGAGTTCTAGCATGGCAGACAGTAAATAATTTGTGTTGATTAGATTTTTACACTTCTATTAATAAAAAAAAGGAGATACCACCAAAGGCAGTATCTCCTCGATAACCTTAAAGGTTAAGTCAAATTACATTGCATCACCAGAGGCGGCACCTTGCATTTTAACTTCAACTTTCTCGGTAAGTCCTTCGTAGTATGCACGAAGATGGGTGAGAACTTCGTCACGACCAAAGTGATCGACAATCTCAGCACCCTCAGAAAGAGCCTTACGAAGCTTGGTTCCTGAGAGAATAACCCGATGCTCCTTGTCGTGTGGACAGGTACGAAGAGAAGCCATACCATCACACTTGTGACAATAGAAGGTCCAGTCAATTTTCATTGGCTTACAAAGAAGATCTTTTGCGTCATCACCGGTCACAGGGATGCGATCGAAAATCTGCTGTGCTTCAAACAGACCATAGAAGTCACCAACACCAGCATGGTCACGACCGATCAGCATGTTGTTTACACCGTAATTTTGACGGAAGGTTGCATGAAGGAGACCTTCACGAGGACCAGCATAACGCATGTCAAGAGGATAGCCGGCATTAATGACGTTTTCTTTTACGAAGTGGTTGTCGATAAGAATATCGATGGCTTTAACACGAACGTCTGCTGGAATATCACCAGGCTTAAGGTTTCCGATAAGAGAGTGAATGAGAACACCATCACAAACTTCAACGGCAATCTTGGCAAGGAATTCGTGAGAACGGTGCATTGGGTTACGAAGTTGCAGCGCTGCTACGTTGCTCCATCCACGTTCCTCAAACATTGCACGAACTTCTGCAGGTCTCAGGTATACACCTGGGTATTCTTTAGGATAGCCACCTTCAGAAAGTACCTTAACAGGACCTGCAAGGTTGAATTCTTTCTGGTTCATAACCATGATAACACCTGGATGATCTTCTGGAGCAATTTCCCAGAATTTACCATCTACAGACTCTTCACCTTCGCCCATGAATACCTTTTCACATTCCCACTTCTTGTCATCTTCAGTCATTTCATACTTTTCGGTGACTTTCATGGTAGCAAAGGTTTGACCATCTTTTACAAGAGCAATTTCATCGCCTTCATTGATTTCACCAGCATCGGCAGCAGAAACATCAAGGGTAATAGGTACAGGCCAGAAGGTTCCGTCAGCCATCTGGAAGTTTTCACAAACGCCTTTCCAGTCAGCCTTAGTCATGAAACCTTCAAGTGGAGAGAAACCACCAATACCCATCATGATAAGGTCGCCTTTTGCGCGGTTAGAAATTTCAACCTGCTTGAGACCTTTTGCTTTCTCGAGTTCAGCAGCACGTTCGTCTCCTTCAAGCAAAGCACATACCAAGCCCTTTCCACCGTGAGGTGCAACTAATTTTGACATAACCGTAATCCTCTTTTAAATAATTTTATCATACTTGAACCAATGATTTCACATCGATCCACTAAAGAACTTTCGAACAAATAACACTTACTTCAAGATGTTCTTATATAAAAAACCAAGCTGAAAAGTCAAGAAAAAATGATTTTGTTCTTATGTTCTCACACCTTAAAAAAACGCAGTCGCAACGCATTGCTCACAACCGTTATTGAACTAAGCGCCATCGCACCACCTGCAACCATGGGATTGAGTGCAGGACCGCCAAATATCACCATAATTCCGGCAGCTACAGGAATGCCTATGGTATTAAAGGCAAACGCCCAGAATAAATTCTGACGAATATTTTTCATAACCGCTTTTGACAAGGAAATTGCGGTCAAAACTTCCTGCAATTTGCCATTCATGACCACAATATCCCCAGACTCAATCGCCACATCTATTCCTGTTCCCATCGCAATCCCGACATCAGCCACCGCCAGAGCAGGCGCGTCATTTATACCATCACCAACCATAGCAACGGTATGATTGTTATTTTGAAGCCGCTCAATTTTTTCAGCCTTTTCATCGGGCAAAATACCGGCAATAACCTTGCCTATACCTGCCGACTTAGCAATGGCATTTGCAGTATAAACATTATCCCCGGTCAACATAACGCTGCTGATACGCATTTGCTCAAGGCTTTTTATGACCTGTGGGACCTCAGGTTTTAATTGGTCGGCAACAGCAATGAGCGCAACAAGCTCTTTTTCAATGGCAAGATATAATACCGTTTTACCTTGATATGAAAGATCAACATCTTTTTCATGTTCAAGAATAATTGCAACCCCATGTTTTTCGAGGAATTCCCGATTGCCAAATAAAATATTTTTACCGTCCAATTGGCATACTATGCCACCACCTATTTCAGCTTTAAACGACTCAGGAAAACTGAGTTCGATATCCTGGTCTTTTGCCGCCTCGACTATTGCCGAAGCAAGAGGATGTTCTGATTCCTGTTCGGAAGATGCCGCAAAATACAAGATATCCTTCTCTGTTAACTTTTGATCAATTGCAATAACATCGGTTACCTTTGGTTTACCATAGGTGAGTGTGCCTGTTTTATCAAAGGCAATAGTGGTTATTTTTTCAGAATGCTGTATCGCATCACCACTCTTGATGAGTACACCAAGTTGAGCACCTCTACCGGTTCCAACCATAATGGATGTTGGTGTCGCCAATCCCATGGCGCATGGACAGGCAATAACCATGACCGATATAAAAAATCGAAGGGAGGACGAAAAGGACTCATCTCCGACAAAATACCACATCAGTCCAACTAACAAGGCAAAGGACATAACCGACGGAACAAAGTAGTATGAAATTCGGTCGGCAAGATTGGCAATAGGCGCCTTAGAGCCTTGAGCCTGCTGCACCAGCCCGACTATTTTGGAAAGCAATGTTTCGTCACCGGCATGTTCAGTTTTCACATGCACGGTACCGTTGGTATTAAAGGTACCTCCATACACCTGATCACCTTCCTTTTTGGTAACAGGCATTGACTCACCGGTCAGCATCGACTCGTCAATAGAGCTTACACCCTTCACAACCAAACCATCAATGGCAATACGCTCACCGGGCTTTATAACAACAATGTCTCCTGCAACAATGTCGGACACATCTACAATTTTTAGGTGGCCGTCTTTTAAAACCGTAGCCTTGTCAGGAGAAAGCTCAATAAGTTTGGTGATCGCATCAGACATCTTTGATTTTGAACGAGCTTCCATATATTTACCGACAGAAATTAATGCAAGCAGCACCCCCGTCGATTCGTAATATAAATCCATTGCCTTCATTTGAGGATCAATACCCAGATATATTTCTATGGTATTCCACAAGGAATAGATGAAAGCAGCACCAGTACCAACAGAAATCAGAGAATCCATATTTGGATTTTTTCTCAGCAAAGACGGAATACCTATTATGTAGAATCGTCGCCCAAACCAGATAACAGGCAATACCAGCAGCAACTGCACGGTGGCAAAAGTTACCGGGTGAACATGAGGTGAAAGAATCCCGGGCAGTTTCAACCCTACCATTTCCCCCATGGATACGATAAACAGAGGAACGGCAAACAGAAAAATTGCTATTAATTCCTTTTTTAACCTTTCCAGCCTGAGCCTTTCCTGTTCTTTTTTCTGGTTGAATTCAGCCAATGGATTCACAGAAAGAGATGAACCAAATCCTAAATTAACAATAGCAGCATCAATGTCTTCATAAGAACAGAGCGTTTCGTCAAAGCTGACCTCAGCCGTTTCGTTAGCAAGGTTAACCTGGATATTTTTCACTCCTTCTCTTTTAGCTACAACCCTTTCAATCCTTGCAGAGCACGCTGCACAATGCATACCCTGAATATCAAGCTTTAATCTTTTTATCTTTTCACCCATATCGTTGTCACCACAGCCTTGACCTTTTCTTAGGAATACTTAACTTGTGCGTAGCACAATAACTCAACTTAAGGAAAATTCAATGAAAACAATAAAAATCAAAGGAATGAGTTGCGGACATTGTACCGCCTCGGTGAAAGAAGCTCTCGAAAAACTTGAGAATGTCAGTAATGTAGAAGTCGATCTGGAAAAAGGTGAAGCAAGCTTTGATGGTAACCCGTCGGACAGCCTCTTGAAAGAAACCATTGAAGGCATTGGATTTGAATTGGTATAAATACCAATAAAAAAGATTGTTTTATTCACCCACATGGTTTTGTACCATTGTGGGTGAAATATCTTTTTACGGTATCAGCATGTCGATGCTAAGCACCTTTCTCGCAAACAACCTCGTTGTCTAACTTTTTCTGATCCGAAAGTAGTTTTTCTTATTTTTTCCCGTTCTCGGTTAAAATATAACCCGGCAAATACCTAAAATAATATTTTCCAAGAGGAACCTGGTTTCTTGAAACAACGACCTCCTCGACGTCTGAACAACATCCAGGTATTCCTTTATATTGAAAGTAAGGTAGCTCGATATATGATTTTTTTCTTGATACCATCAAGAGATCCTTCCCTTTGAATGATTCATCGTCAAACCACATGCCATACATCAAACCTCTAAACCCGAAAACAGTCCAAGATGCGGTCTCAGCTATGGCCGGGACATCAGAGTCTTGTCCTCTTTCTTCTCTATACAGATTTCTATAAAACGCAAGACTTGAAGCGACCTGATATAAATCCATGCCCACAACCAGAGGTCTCTTACCAGTTTGCATTTGAATTTGATCTACTTTTTCTTCAACCTGTACTGCCAAATCTTTCCAGCCAGCAAGATATATGCTGTGAATATATGGGAGACCAGGCAGCCCCAGGGAAAGATAATTTGGAAAAACTGCCAAAGCCATAGCAAAGACCAATAACGTTGGTGGGTAAATTTTTTGTAAAACCTGTATGAATCGATCCCTGCAGCTATATCTTGCAGATAAGACAAGAACCAGAGAGAAGTAAGGAATTAAAGCAACCCATAGCGGTCCCGTCCAGTTAAACTTCACCTCTCTGGTCAAAGAAAAAAAGGTAAAAACAGCTAAAGGAACCACTGTCATGAATAAGAAAAACCAATATTTTCTTTTATTTTCAAGCGATACAGCAGAATACTGTAGCGTCGTTTTGCCGCGGAATAAAAAATGAAAAAAGACCAGAACAGAAACAGGAGTGATCAAGAGGAGCACTGAACCTGTCAACTTATGCGTCGTAAAAATTCTTTCGGCATCAACCCGGGTTTTGGATTGAAAAAGAAACGATGCCCACTCATGATTATAATTCCACAGTATTACAGGGGAAAAAATAGCAAGAGCAAGTAATACGGTGAGATAGGCATGAGGCTTGAAGAACCATTTTCTTGCCCTTGCATCTAACAGCATATACAATATTATCGCAGGTCCAAGCAATACCAGGGTATATTTGGAGCCCATCCCCAGCCCGAGAGAAATGCCGACGCCCAACCAGTAAACCGGTTCCTCCCGCACCAGTGTACGGTACAAGAAATACACCGTTGCGGCCCAACAGGCTGTGAGCGGTGCATCGGGTGTCATCAACAGTCCCGTGCCATAATAAAATGGGAACAGACTAACAAGCAGTAACGAGCAAAAGGCTACCGTTCTGTTAAAAGCAAGCAAGGAGAGACGATAAACAAACCAGAGTGTCAACAGTGAACAGAAAAAAACACCTACCCTTACACCAAATTCAACATCACCAAACAAGGCTGTTCCAAGCCAAATAAGCACAGCAACCATTGGAGGATGATCGATAAAGCCATAATCCATATGCTGAGCGTAATTCCAATAATAGGCTTCTTCTTCCAATAACTCAAAAGAGCCGATAAAAAGCAAACGTAAAACGAGAAAATAGACACAGACTACAAAGGCAATGATACGCCAGTTAACGGTTGTTTTCCCTGATAAATTCGAATTCCTGTACACAAACAAAAGGTTGCCCCAATAATTGAAAAAATGGGATGCGACAATTGCAGTTGCAAGAGAGAAAACAAGACTCTTACCCGTAACAAAATAGATGAACGAAATGACTCCACCACGCAAGGCAACAACAAAAAAGCTAATAAGGCAGAACCTGACCAACCGGGTCGGAAAGGAAGAAATATTCCGATTAAAGCTTGGAGCAAGCCACCATTCTGTGACCACAAAAAAAGTGAAACTCGCTACAAAAAAACCAATGAGATGAGTCGTGCCAACAGTAGCTATTCCTTTAACCAACTGAAAACTAAGTAGAAAATCAAGTCCAATTGCACCAAAAAGAGCTATCAGCAGTTTTCTGTCACATGCAAAACATGGGTCTCCACCAAATAATTGAAACAACTGCTTATAGTAGTCATGAATCACATGCAGGTTCATTTTGGAAGATCCTGCTGTTCTATCCTTAAAGGCTATCGGAACCTCGCTGACCTTGAATGTTTTATGATTTGCGGTGAGTATGCTAAATCCCAGCTTGAATCCGCGTATATTATGATCCTCAACCTTTAGGTATTTCTTTTTCACCGCAAAAAATCCTGATAACGGATCTTTGACATCAGTAAATAACCTGGCAGGAACGGCAGCTAATCTGGACGCAATCTTTCTATGCAAAGGCCATGCAACTGTCGTACCGCCCTCACAATATCGGCTACCAATTACCATATCCTGATTTTTTTGGGTGAGTTCTTCGAGCAGCCTGGGAATGGCTTCAGGAGGATGACTGAAATCACCATCCATAACAACAATTATATCGGCGTCAACCTGTTCGATGCCTTGCAAAACAGCCTGAGCCAGTCCTTGATTAACAGGATTTTGATAAATTTTTATCTTGCTGCTCAAGAACCGTTTTATTTCATCGGTGCTTCCGTCAGTTGAGTTATTATCAACAAACAGTACACAGCAATTATCAGGCAATTGGGTCAACACCCTATTTAACCGTTCGACCAGACCGGCGATATTAGGTGCCTCATTGAGTATTGGAATAACTATTGCTGTACTGTACATTGTATAAAATAAAAAATTGTTTAACGGTATGAAAAATCAAGAGGCACCATAAGGTAACAAGTAGACAAAGATATTACTCAACTACCATTCATAGAAAATAATACAAGAAAAAATGATCGAATTTCACGCTACACAAAAGTTTTTTACTACGCAGAAACTGCTTTAATATGTAATTCGTGCATTGGTAAAATTTTTACGCCCATTTCCTTTATTTTCTGAATAGAATCCCAGGCAGCCATCGCATCAATATGAACACCCGGACAAACTGCAGGACCATTTTCCGGGAAATTCTCTGCATTGCAGCAAAAACCGGTTATGGCGACCCTGCCCTCTCCGGTATCAACCAACACACTCAAACAACCGGTAGTGTGACCAGGGGAATGTAACACTTCAAGTCCCGGTAATACCTGAAACTGTTGTTCTTCAATGGTGGTAAAAACAATATTTTCAATAAAATACTCATCGTAGCGATGATCAAGTGGATGAGGGTTCTTACAAAACGCAAGTTCATCGCTGTGAACATAAAACTTTGCCCTGGTAAACAAACCATTATTACCACAATGATCATCATGTAAATGGGTGTTAACGACAACATCTATATCATCAGGGGTTAGACCATGATCTTCGAGATTTTCAACCAGCGACTTGGCAATCAGACCGGTTTCCTTTTCAAAGGTCTCGGGAACGAAAAGTTCGTTTTCATCCAGCCCGGTATCTATCAAAACATTTTTTCCTTCACCTTGAATGAGAAAGGCCCATATTGGAAGCCATATTCTCTTTCCGTAACCCTGTTGATAAGTCATAATCCCCTGATCAGGATTACGTACCCCGGTCAAAAGAGGAATGATTGAATATGCCATACCCACCTCCGATAAAAAAGAGTTAAATTATTACCATGCATGTCCACAACCCTTTTACAGGTATAAGCACATAATCAGTTTTTTTCAATATAATTTAATAGAGATCTGTTTCTTTCAGATCTTATATAAAAGATGTAAAAAAAGGAGCACAGCCTTGTTTCCCCCGACATACTCATGTTTTCTTCATTGCAAGAGCAACTCTTGACTCATGGAAAATTGCGCCACCATTTAAATCTGAAAGCGTCTGGGAAGTAAGTTCGTTAATGCCGTTGGAAAACTGATCCTGCCAGAATAATCCTTCTGCCACCAGCAACCCCTTCTGCGTATCATCGGTAATTTTTGCCTCTCTCACAACAGTTCCCCGATGATTGGAAAGGATAACCTGGTTGCCATTTTGTATTCCGTAAGCACTGGCATCTTCAGGGTGAACTAATACCTGCTGAACACTGTTTTCAAATTTTTCTCCAAAGGTCGAATTTAGCAGATCGTCATGGGGAGGGGTAAGTAATTTGAAAGGATATTTGACCATATAGTCAGCATTATCAAACTCTACACCAGCACCAACATTAGGATAGGCGTCGTTTCCATCACAAAAGGTAAAAGTATTATTGTGAACCTGTAATAAATTTTCTTGTGCGTTTTTATAGGTGGATTCTGTTAATACTCCTGCCATAGCTTGTTCAACCGTCACCTGTTCTGGCAGCCCATCAAGATCCTCGAGAAAGTATCTGATTCTGTCATCCACTGTCTCATAAAAGGCATCGTCATCAAATCCCATTTTCTGCGCCCAGGTGTTAAAAAAATCGAAATTAGAGAGCGCTTCCCCAACAGGTTCGATAACCTTGTCAACAACTTTGAGGAAAAAATGGCCGTATGCCGTATAGACATCACGGTTTTCAAGAAAGGTGGTGGCCGGAAGAATAATATCGGCGTATCTGGCAGTAGGTGTCATGGTGTGTTCGTGAACTACAGTGAACAAATCATCACGCAGCAGTCCTTGTCTGACCATACCGCTGTCCGGGGCTACACTTAATGGATTGGAATTATACACGATGAGCGCTTTAACTGCAGGGTCCAGCTGGTTGAGAGCTTTTCCCAGCTCGATCATGTTGATGGTACGAGGCTCAGCGGGTAACAACTCATCATGAACAAGATGGGCGTTTCCTCCTCTGAACGCACCGGAGAAACAAAATATCCCCCGCCCCTTTCCTGCTTCAAAAAGCCCTAATGCTTTGCCAAGATTGATAATACTCCTGATCCCTGCCCCACCACGGCTGTTTCTGGTAAGGCCTACACCAATGCGGATAAAGGTTTCAGGGTGTGAGGTTAAAACGGTTGCCACTTCTTCAACGGTTTTATAACTGACGCCACTCGTCTTGCAAAGTTGCTGCCATGAAGCCTTTTCTACATATTGCTTAAAGCTTTGGAAACCGTTGGTGTCTTTTTCTACATACTCTGGATTGAGTTTATCTGTTTCAAGCAGATATTTGAAGATTGCCAGGGCAAAGGCATTATCTCCACCGGGATTTATGCTGTAATAGTAATCGGCCATCCTGCCAGTACTGTTTCTGTACGGGTCAATGACAACCAGTTTGGCCCCTCGCTTCCTGGCATCCATGACCAGTTTCCAGAAGTGAAGGCTGGTCACCTTGGCGTTAATTCCCCAACACACTACGACCTTGGCATCCAAGACCTTCTCAGGCGGACTTCCCGGGGTGTCATGACACTGCTTTTTCCAACCGGCACCAGCAGAGGCGGAGCAGATAGTCTGTTTTATACGGGTGGCACCAATCTTATGGAAAAACGGAAAACCGGCATTCCTGTTCACCTTTCCCATATTTCCGGCGTAACAAAAAGGCAGGACGGCCTCTCCACCATAGGTATTGAGAATGGTATGTAATTTTTCGGTTAAAACAGCCCAGGCATCGTCCCAACTGATCCGCTTAAAACGTCCGTTCCCCTTTTGTCCATCTCGCAGCAAGGGGGTCAAGATACGTTGCTCGGAATAAACCTTATTAACATACCCTTTCATTTTTCGGCAGATGATTCCCTGGGTTACAGGATGGGTGGGATCACCTGAAAGTGTGGTTATCTTTCCCTCTTCAATGGCGGCCAGCAAACCACAGGTGTCTGGACAATCCAATGGGCATACTGTTTCAGCTAAATGCACGAATCTATTCTCCTGTAAAACTGGTTGAAAAGCACCAAACGAATCTTTCCTCTTGTGCTCTTTCTACCAGATCCAGGATAATAAAACCACCGTCAAAATATATGTATTTTTAATCCCCGAGGCAGGTATTGACCCTTCTGGCGCTGACTATCCACGGATGGTCAACCGGGACGGTTTTTCTCTTGCCAACAACATCTCGCAATGGGACAGCCTTTACCCCCTCGCCACAGGCGGCAACCATAATACCGTACTCTTCTCTTTCTACAAATTCCACACAGGCACTGCCAAGCCTTGTTGCCAACACCCGATCGGTAGCTGTTGGTGTTCCACCTCTTTGTACATGACCAAGAATGGTAAGACGTGCTTCAAGTCCAGTATTCTCTTCCAGTTCTTTTGCTAATCGCTGGGTATTATTGGCTGTTTCCTTTGCAAACGCAGCAAGCTCAGCTTCGACCTGCACCCTTGCCTTCTTGTCTTTTGCCTGTTTAGCCTTCAGCTTCCTGGCACGAAGTTTTGCCAGCTTTTTGGAATCTTTTTTGTTTAAGGCACCCTCGGCAACGGCAACAATCGAAAAATTGGTTCCCCTGAGCTGCCTTCTTCGAATGGCATTGGATATTGATGCCACATCATAGGGAATTTCTGGAATGAGAATCACGTCAGCCCCACCGGCAATACCTGCACCAAGGGCGAGCCACCCGGCATTGTGTCCCATAATTTCAACCACAATTATTCTATGGTGACTATGGGCTGTTGAATGCAAGCGATCAATGGCGTCGGTTGCAATTTCCATCGCAGTATCAAATCCGAAGGTGACATCGGTCATCGCCACATCATTATCAATAGTCTTGGGAAGGGTTATTATATTCAGTCCTTTCTTTGCCAAGCGATAGGCATTCTTCTGGGTTCCTCCACCGCCAATGCAGATCAGGGCATCCAGATTATGTCGATGATAATTATCACAGATAACCTCGGTCATATCCATTACTTCACTGCCAACCGGCATCTTATGTGGTTTGTCACGACTGGTGCCAAGAATTGTTCCACCCCGGGTTAAAATTGAAGCCAATACCTCACCGTCAAGCCGCATGCTTCTGTTTTCCATCAAGCCCCGAAAGCCATCACGAAAACCGATAATCTGCATCTTATTGGTACTGATTGCCGATTTACCAATACCTCTGATAGCCGAATTTAAGCCAGGGCTATCACCTCCAGCAGTTAATATTCCAATGTGTTTATTCATTTTAAAGTTCATGTCCTGTTTTTATTTGAGAATACGCCCACAACAACTCACATGGGCTTAATGGTCGTTTGCAGCCTTACCTTCTTTGGCTCTGGAACAATTTTCTTCTTTATTGCCTTGTATAAGGGCTCGACAGATAAAACTATCATCAGTATTGCCCCTGTGAGTTTTAACCAGTAGGGAATAATATTGGTAGCTTCGCCTATGATGGCGGTTGGTTCAATGTGTAAAAAGTTGTATAAAAAATCAACTCCAAGTCCAAACAAAACTGCAACCAGGGATAACACCAGAAGATACCTGTACGTGCTTTTACGACCAAGCAAACCAAAAAGTACCGTGAGAGAAGTAATATTAGTTGCAGGGCCTACCAGTAAAAAGACCAGAACCGCTCCGGGGCTGACGCCTTTTAAGATTAATGCTGCTGCTACAGGAGTAGAGGCGGTAGCACAAATATAAAGCGGGATGCCGGCAAACAGCATGATGAACATTGATACAATACCACCACCAAGCCATTGCCTGAAAAATTCATCGGGAACCAGAACCGTTATGGTTCCTGCAATCAGCAAGCCTATTGCGAACCAGACAACAATATCCCCCCAGACCTCAACAAAACCGAATTTCATCCCGGATATAAGTTTCTGCAAAAACGGCTGGTTTTGCTCTGGCTTGCTATCTCCACCGACTTGTTCATCCGATACAGAACGCAAGCCATCCGGTTTCCAGTTAACCCAGTTCTCAAGAAAACCGGCTGTAACCCCACTGACAAATGCAGCAAGAGGTCTCATCACCGTCATTATCGGATCTAAAAGCGCATAGGTCACAGTAATGGAATCAATACCTGACTCAGGGGTGGTGATCAGAAAAGCACTGGTGGCTCCGTTGTTTGCTCCCTGTTTTTTTAATGATATTGCCGCCGGCAATACACCACATGATCAGATGGGAAGGGGCACCCCGAAAAAGGCAGCTTTCAGTACCGATTTATGCCGTCCCTCACCAAGATGCCTGAAAACCTGTTCAGTAGTTAAAAAGGCTTTCATGACACCTGCGATAAGAATACCAAACAAAATATAAATCGAGGAATCCAGCAGGATATCCCACGTTTCCATTATAATACCTGATACTAGTTGCATTTCCTTTTTCCTCAGTGATTTAAATGATTAATTCCAGTTTGTAAAAGTTCACGGCAATGGTCATCATACAAAGAATAGTAGAGTACATTGCCTTCCCTGCGGTTTTTCACCAGACGCAAATTCCGCAAATACCGTAACTGGTGACTCACCGCTGATTCTGA
>PDWI01004316.1_pt1 | contig 19193 bp, 20 predicted proteins | sample 1430891 | NCBI WGS metagenome assembly PDWI01 (sample SAMN01162508, study PRJNA174530) | Oral metagenome, whole genome shotgun sequencing project. | biome: Marine environment; feature: Marine mammal; material: Swab sample of the gingival sulcus; isolation source: swab sample of gingival sulcus...
TGGATTTCGTAGCGATAAACTGAGGGAAATCGCGTTATATCATACGCTTGGAGACTTACCTGTTCCTGAGTTCACCCACAGATTTGTCTGAAGAGGCAATAAGATGAGCATATTGGTGTTTGTTGTGTCCGGTTATTGACATTACCTTTTTTAATTTTTCTTTTGCATTAGCTTCATTATTTGCTCGCAAATCTCGTTCTGCTGAAAACATGAGAAATTCAGGATCACCGGGACTTAGGGCAAGAGCTTTATTAACCAGCTCATCAACCGATTTTGAACCTTCGTCCAAATTTTCTTTGGCAACCGCAAGGTTATAATAAATATCAGGCCATTCATTTGTTTGCAAAAGATTCATAAGGATGGCCTTGGCTTCAGCGAATTCACCATTTTGCATCATGAATTTGGCCTTGCTCAAAAGAGCATGAGGTTGTTGATCATCAAGACTCAGTGCTTTATCCATTGCATCTTTAGCGCGAGGTAACTTTCCGGATTTAAATTCTGCAAATGATATATCTCCATATATATTGCTTTTTAAATCGATCTTGTTTGTTTTGGAAACGGCAATATTCAATATAGAAATGGCTTTTCTATAATGCATTTTACGAAGAAAAAATTTTCCTAGATGCATTAGAACTTCAACATTATCAGGGTTTTTCGTAATCGTTTTTCTGTAAACACTTTCTGATTCAGATATTTTTCCTAACGTCTCTAAATTGAGAGCAGACATTATCTGGTAGGTCACATTTTCAGGATATATTAACTTTAATCCATTAATTGCTTCTTGAGCCTCTTCAAAGCGGTTATTTTGTTGTAAAGTTCCAATTAAAAGTAAATGCGCATCCTTATTTTGAGGGTCAATACGTATAATGTCACGTAAAACAGACAAGGAGGCTTCTACTTGTTTAATGTTTTCAAACACTTTGTATTTAAAAAAATGATAATCAATGTTATCAGGAGCATACATAAGAGCATTATCTAAAAAAGTAAGAGCTCCTTGAACATCATTTAAAGTCATAAAAAGTTGAGCTTTTAAAAACATTCCTTCGGGAAAGTCTGGTTGAATATCAAGAGCCTTATTTGTGTATAAAACGGCTTTTTGAATATCTTGAGAGAGCATTGCTGCGTAACCAACATGAACTAAAGCTTCATAATTTTCAGGATCATTTTCAATAATTTTAAGAAAAATATCCTCAGAATCGTTAAAATCACCCTTAGCTTCCAAAACTTTTCCTTTAAGAAAGAGAAGCTTTTGGGAGTTCTCAGGGTAAATTTTTAACTGTTGATCTATTTTAAGTAGTGCAGCATCATAGTCTCCTGCATTTACAAGTTGTTCTACAACCTTTTCCTGAATTGGGTCTATTCCTGATGGTGGCTTTTGATCAAGGGTGGGAACGACAGCATCAACATCAATACTGGTAGTCTTTATAGGAATAGGTGTTTGACGCTGTATTGCATCCAACTTATCTTTGATTGGTTTAAAAAAAAGAACTCCGCAAACAAGAGTAAGTATGCAAGAGCCTAATATAGCGTTTTTTTTATCCATATTTTTTTGCCTCAAATGAAGTTTTCAGGTATTTTTAATATGCTTAATAGGGTAAAATATATTTTTAGAAAAACAAAAAAAAGTAGAAAATTTAAAAAAAGCATAAAAAATGAAAAAAATAAAATTCCCAGGATTTGTAAAAAGGTATAACGAAGAGGCTCTTGCTTCTTTTTCTGCTGCGGGGAAAATAGCTGACGAAATGTACCTACATCGAGAGAAAGAAAGGGATATCCTGACGATTTATTTTAGAGATGGATCGGTACTGGAAGTAAAAGCTAAGGATTCCAACCTTGAAGTAACCAGCGAAATTATGGAGAGCAGGGAAAAGCTTGAAAAGCATTATGGTGGTAGTGGATTTGTGTTTATTGAAGGAGTGGGAGAAGAAGAATAGTGTCTGATTTTTTTGTTGAGCTTAAATCAAGATTTGATTTGGTTAGTATTGTTTCACAACATGTGGAACTTACCCAGCGAAATAAAGACTGGTGGGGAAAATGTCCTTTCCACGAAGAGTCTACAGCCTCTTTCAAGGTGAATCCAAATTTGCAGACCTTTTATTGTTTTGGTTGCCATGCCAAAGGCGATGTAATCACATTCACAGAAAAAATTTTCAATATCACTCGAAAAGAGGCTATCAAAAGGCTTGCTGGGGAAGCCGGTATGAAAACGTCACCTAAAATAGAGCAGGGGAGGAAACAGAACACTGTTAAGCAATCGTTGTACAAAGTAATGCAAGTTGCTGTTTTGGTATATCATAAAACGCTTCTTGATAGACCTGAAGGTGAAAAAGGCAGACAGTATTTATTATCTCGCGGTATTTCAAAGAATGTGTGGAAAAAATATAAACTAGGGGTAGCTCCAGACCCAAAAGGGCCTGCTGGGTGGAGATATTTGGTTAATCAAATTTCAGAAGTTAATCGTAAATTTGCTGTTGATGCTGGTTTAGTTGTAAAAAAAAATAGTGGATCAAGCAGGGTGTACGATCGTTTTCGAAACCGAGTTGTGATACCAATTATAAATCACACCGGTTATCCTGTAGCCTTCACCGGCCGCACGCTAGATCCCAAACAGCCAAAATATATAAACTCACCGGAGAGTGATATATTTAAAAAGAAAAAAATCCTTTTAGGTTTTTATAACCATCTCCCTGAAATCCAAAAACAGCAAAAAGTATTTGTGGTAGAAGGGGGGTTTGATCTCTTAGGACTCGCAGAACACGGAATACTCAATTGCGTTGCACCTATGGGCACCGCCATTACCTCTGAACACATTAAAAATATATCCCAAAGAGTACCCCGAGCAACTCTCATATTGAGTAACGACGGAGATAAAGCTGGAGTTGCCAGTATCTATCGATCAGCTCCTCTAATTTTATCAAGCCAACATGATAGTGTTGTGTTGCAATTACCAGAAAATCATGATCCACACTCATATCTGCAAACATATGGTAGAAAAGCATTTGATTCCATTGCAAATGAGGCAATTTCATTAATCGATTTTATGGCCGAGAGTTTAAAGAAACACGATCAAAAAGCAGTCCATAAATTGGAAGGAGAAATTAAAAAACTCTTTGATTCTTGTTCAACTGCTCTACAAAAAGAACAACTTGTTACAGCCCTTGGAAGAGTTCTTGGTGTTGGTGTGTCCACAATAGCTCATATTGCTGGAATAAATGCTGTTGAGCAAAAAAGTATAGATTCTCAGGATAAAAATCAAGGATCTCAAAAAATAATACGTCAAACACAACACTCACGAAGAGTGGCTGCCTTTTTTCTTCATTATCCAGAAAAATATTTTCTCTTAAAAAAGTATGATTTTTATTCTATGTGTGAAGATGCCTTAAGTCGCTTTATCCTCAAGGGACTAGAGGAAAACAGAGGTGACCTGGCATTTTGTTTTTCATCGTCATGGTGTAAACAAATAGAACAGTTATTTTCATCTAACAGCATAGAGACAAAATTACTGGAAGCCTCCGGTGATAAAGAAGAGGAAGCACTGTTAGAATGGTACAATAACCAGGTAAAACAAAGGGAAAGACGAGAAAAAGGGAATAATCTTGTCAACTGCCTGCTACAAAAAAAAATGCCCGTTTAAAAAACACCAAACAGCCAATTCCAGAAAGGAGCTGTATATTTTTGGAGTTGTTGTATCGGGAATTCTCCTGAGTACATCCAATAGCATATCGCAATAGCCATCCCTAGCGTTATAATCGAAACGACTACCCTGTAGATCAGGAGAAACATATCAACAGAAATTTTGCGACCATTCTCATTTTTTTGGACGAATATTAGTGGTATAGCGCTTATCGTCCGAATAATAAAAATTGAGAAAATAACGGCAACTATTAAAAATATCGCAAATTTAACATTCCCCATGATTTCTATTTTTCCTCCACTTTTATCACAAAGAAAAAAGTTAAAAATTTTTTTGTTTTTTAAAAAGTAGGATTTTTATTGTTGACTATAAGGTGAAAATAAGCAATATTCATTATAACAACAAACAATAATCTCAACTTGCGGAGTAGCTATAATGACTGACCAACAAACATTAGCCAATATAAGTAGTGATAAGGTAAAAACATTGCTCCCGTTTAACGAGATAGGTTTAAGAGGTTTTGGTACCCCGGAACTCTTTAGAGGTATTCTGTAAACAAAATTGATTAACCATTTTTAAGTTGAGATTTAATTATTTAAACTCAACAAAAAATATAAATCAAGGGGGCGACACTGAAGAGGTGTTAGTCCCTTTTTTTATTGCAAACGGGTTGCGATTATGGGCAGAAAAGCAAAACCAGAACATGAAAAAGCTGTGAAAGGGAGTGTTACTTTCCAGCCAGAATTGCATGCAGAATTAAAAAGAAGAACAACTTCAAAAAGGAAGTTCTCCCAAGTAGTATGCAACGCTATAATTTGGCATTTAGAGGTCATGGATACAGTAGGCTACGGCTTGGATGCAATTTTTGAATATGAAGAAATTCAAATTTTATTACTCCTGATTGATAAGTTATATGTTCAGCCAGGAAAAATTGGAGAGTTGCAACGAAAATTTATCAATCTTCTCAAAAGAGAAGAGCTGGATGGTGGAATGCTGACTAAAAAAGTCAGCGATGAATTGAAAGAAAAATTTACGATTCCTCTGGGGCATTTGCAGAAGAAATTATCAAGATTGGAACCCTTTGAAGCCTTATGGCTTTATGAACGTTTACTGGAGGCCCAGGAGGAAGACTGGTCAGTTGATGAGAAGAAACTGAAAAGCCTTTTTAGATGTAGGTGACAAAATGACTTTTTATTGCCCGGGATTTATTTGTGCATCCCAGAAAATATATAATGAAGTAGAACAAAGCCAGGGAAACCTGCCCAAATACCCCACTGAAGAATATCTTCTAGTTAATACTCTATTTTGTCTTAATGACGAGTTCATGTTTCATCACGCAGAAGGATATTATCCTCTTGTAAATATAAAAAATTGTTTCGACAAAGCTCGGGAACTAAACCGCAAAACTGGTTTGGTTAGAGAGTTTGACACGTACTATGAATTTGCCCTGGATTGGAGACATAACTGTCGAAGATTTGCTGCTCTTGCTGTTGCAAACAGAACTAAAAGTCAGATGATACCAAACACTGCGGCGCTGTTAAGAATGCTTGCAATATATCTTAGTTGGCCTTTTGAGGTTAAAGAGCCTTACGAAAATTTCACGAAACTTTATCAACATTACATGGATACCTTTAAGCAACAAAACGGGGATATACCGTTGAAGGTACATGTATTCCCGTATACCGGGATTATAGAGCTTGGAATAATGGAGGATATATATCAAGCCCTTCTACCTGCGCACACCAGAGATATCATTAAAGAGGGAATTACCTTTGAGGAATCTTTTCGAAGATTTGCCTTTGGTGAATTACTTTGGGAAAAAATCGATGAAAACGGAAATATTCCAAAGCAGGCAAATACATCTATTATAGATAAAATGCAGAGAGCTTTATCCTAATAATAGAACTGAAACAATGAAGAAACCAGGCTATTTCCACCAAGGTGATGAGTGTAAAACCGGTGGCTACAATTGGGTTGATCATCAACTTTACTGTTGGCGTCAAAATTGGCATGTCCCTATATGGACTCGATCTCAAGCTTTAACACCAAAAATAATAAATTCATTTAAGGCTGGAGTTTTGAGTTATAGTTTTTTGGTAATCAAAGAAATTTGCAGTATCCCGGTATTTATTTTTAAATACCGGGAACCTATAAATTTCTGGGTTACTGGTTTAAATGTTCGTCATATATATCCGGAAACCCTGTTTGATATTTTAAAAGCACGAAGGGGAACAGTAACGATGATGCTCATTGATAAGCAAAGAGTTATTGATACCCAGCAAATAGTTCTTAATTCGGAAATTCTGGATTATTTTTTAGGATCAGTAAAATATCAATCAGATATTATTTTTTCAAATAAAGGGTATTTAAAAAGTTTATCCAAAGTCCTTGAAAAAAATCCAAGAGAGCTTTTCATAAAAGGAAGAAAAGGGCATTTAATATGAATGCACAGAATCAAAAAATCATAAATTATCCTGTTCTTACTGTAGATTCAGTCGCAAGGTTAACTGGGGTACCGGATATCGTCAAAGCAGGGGTGATGCAATATTTTACTGTCAACAATCCTGAATATGTTGAGGCGACTAAGCGCAATCGACGTGGTGCATCCAAGATTTCCCCATCAATTAAGTATTTTGATGTCGAGAAAGATGCTTTGGTGTTCCCGCGAGGTGCCATAAAAAACATTTTGAATTTTTGCCGAGCCAATAATTTACGGATGGCCATAAATGATAAGCGTGTTGCACCCACAATTATACCTGATCTTGAATTCACAGGCACCCTCCGCGACTATCAGGAGGAAGCTGTTTCTGATATGTTGAAATCAGAATTTGGTATTATTGAGGCAGCAACCGGTGCTGGAAAAACTGTCATAGCTTGTGCATTAATTTGTAAAAGAAAGTGTCCAACTTTAATTTTAGTACCTACTAAAGAACTGCTTATGCAATGGGAAAAAAGAATATTAAATTTCAGCAATTTAAGGGAGGGAGAAATTGGGCTCATTGGTGATGGTCACAAAAAAATAAAGCCTATCACGGTTGGGATTGTGAATTCAGTTTCTAATATTATCGAAGAGTTAAAAGATAAGTTTGGATATCTCATTGTTGATGAAGCTCATAGAGCTGCAACACCTATGTATATTGGAAGTCCTTTAACAAAATTGGCAACCAAATATATGACTGGATTATCTGCAACTCCATATCGTCGAGATGGACTAACACTGGTCCTTAAATGGTTTATGGGGATGCACGAGCATCGGGTAAACCCAGCAAGGTTGCGTGATATCAACGCTGTTATGAAGCCCTTAATCTATAGACGTAAAACAGCTTTTATATTTAAAGATGCCCAAAAAAATTATCAGGGCATGCTTTCGGCTATGGTTAAAGATGAGGGGAGAAATACCATCATTATCAATGAACTTCAGGCGGATGTTCTCGGTAGAAATGGCAATGGTGTTTCTCTTGTTGTTTCCGATAGGGTAGAGCACTTGCAAAGATTAAAGAAGATGGCGGAAACAACCTCTATCCCAAATGAACGAATTGCCTTGTTAACAGGTAGCATGAAGGCAGAAAATAGAAGAAAAACGGTTGACATGCTCAATAAAGGTGCGATATCGGTCGTATTTGCTTCATCAAGTTTAATAGCAGAAGGATTTGATTTTTCTAATTTTTTTAGTCTGCATTTGGTTACACCAACGAATTATAAAGGTAGAATTTTGCAGACTGTAGGTCGAATATTAAGGCCAGAGGAAGGAAAGGTTCCTGTTGTGGTCGATTATGTGGATGTTTGTATTGGTTTACTGGAACACAGAGCTGAACAACGTTTAGAGCTTTTGAAAACAGAGGCGTTTGGGATTGAGATCACTCACTCTCCATGGGGTAACGTTGAGCATAAAGAAAATTTAAACAAAGAAGAAAAAAAACACGCGTTGCCGGAATTAAAAATGGGATCAGAAATGGGAAGAAAGTCTCAATCTGAATTTCAAAAAACGTTGGCAATTAAATCTAAAGGATCACCGAGGAGACAGCTTGCGTTACCAGGCATGCAAGTCGCAGCATGAATTTTAACAATATAAAAGAAAAGAGAAAATCAATCGTTATTGGGATGGTTATACTTCTTGCTATTGGGGTGGTTTTTTTTAGCGAAAGAGATACTTTTTTTCCAAAAGAACATCCAATTAACAGTATAAAAAAAATGCCGATAGATACAATATCGGTGTCACAGGCCAAATATTTATTTGATATCACATATGATGATGAGACTGGAGCACACAAGCCTGTTGCAGGAAAAATGTTGCCCGGTGAATCAGGAAAAATGGTTGAAATATTTAGGAGGGCAAAACCAACACCTGAAAACAAATTTTATCTTGCGCGAATGTTGTTGATTCATGCATATCAACCATATCCAGCTAAATCAAAAGAAGAGAGTATTTCTCATTTCCAGGAGGGTTATGCTCTTTTAATGGATTTGGCTCATCAGGGATATGCTGAAGCTCAATTTTATCTTGCTAAAGTAACATTAACACCTAAAAGCGTGGGAATGTTTTCAGAACAATTTTATAACAGAATTCGTCTCCCGCGCCATACGCCTGGAATGCCGGGTTCATCTCAATGGTGTCAAAGATTGCATTTCACCAATGCACAGAAAGACCAATTTATTAAATTAATATCAGAAGAGCAAAAGGTTGATAATTACCTTGATAACGACCTTATTTTCGCTGAGTATTTCAGATCGTTAAGGGCGATTACAGCCCCTAAAAGCAATGGGTATGGATTGAAATACCATGAAGCTATTGCCTATCTAGATGCTGCAGGCCGTAATGGTAACCGAGAAGGGTACCGTGTGCTTCAAAACTATTTTGACAGCCTGTTAAAAGAATGTCCCACCCTATGGGAGCCAAGAGAAATAACAATTATGAGATGGTTGTCAGCAAAATATAAGAAGTTATTAAAAAATAAAGCGCCCTAAGCAAAGAAGTCATTGAGCCAGGGCGCTTTATAAGGAGTGGGTTACCTCGAATTTTGCCTGCCTCGACATGCTAGACAGTTACAAGCATCTTGGGCCTTATGTTGCAATTTAAACAAATGTAATTTCTGATGGACTAGTTCTCTTATTCCCGTCGTATATTGTAGTGCTTGAATTATGATCTCAAAAGCCCCCCAAAGGCTAAAAAGACTCTAAAAATATCAAGGTGACCAGAATATCTTAGGTTTCATTAAAATAGTCGTCTTCAAAACCCCTATATTGTTTAGCAACGCTTTATCAAAAGCAGTAAACGTGCCAATTTATTGTTTATTCTGAAAAAATATGGAGATCACCCCTCTAAGACCTTTGGAATAAAACACTTTCTTTTATTTCGCTTTTTCTTTTTTCAAAAAATTTGTCATTAAAAAAATATGTTGCGCATGTTGCAAATGTTGCGTGCGTTGCGCTGGGATGTTGCGCCAAAATGTTGGTGAAGCAAGAAAAAAGCACGGAATTATTTATTTCGTAAAATTTAAAAATATGGTAAATTTTAAAAAAAATAAAAATTTTGAAATTATGAAATTTAAAAAAATAACTCTAACTCTAGCTTTTGCTTTTTTTGCTCAGGTTATGATCCTGCCTTCAGTCTCATTTGGAGCTCTGGATGATGCGATTGTCACCTATATCCAACAAGCTAGTCCTGATGCTAAAGCTATTGTCAAAGATGTAATAGTTTTAGGAACTGAATCTGCAGGCAACGAGGGCAAAAAGTTTAAAACAATACGCTTTACCCGAATAGCCAAAAAAACAAAATCCATAATTACGATGAAACTTGAGTATGGGAAGCATGGAGTAGGGCCTGAATCTGAAATTTTAAGTGTTGTTAATTTGACCCCAAAATTTAATGAGAACAACCAAGAACGAGTAAATCTATATGAGTCTGGTGCGACAAATTTGTTTAAGCCCAAAAAGAAAAGTGGCGGCTGAGGCAACTGATAATCACCAGGTTGGTGAATCATAAAAAGATAAGGGGAACGCCTATGAATGATACACAACATGATGTCGAATTGGTAGGAAACAACCCACTGGGGTCGTACATTTCTGAAATGAGCGAATGTTCAGACCTTCTCAGCGAAGAAGAAGAGACATCCCTGGCAATAAAAATCAGGGAAAGGTTGGAACAATTAAAAAATAATATTTTTATTCTGCCAGATTCTCCGGTAACAGATTATTTAAAAACAAAACTAGAAAAGTATGAAAAACGAAGTTTTGAAAATGATAAAGCCTTTGCTTATGACTCACTTATGACAGCCATCAAAAAGGTCATGAGAAAGAGAGCAAGCAGTCGTGACCATAAGGTTGTAAGTTTTTTTCTGGAAGATGATTATAAAGCAGTAGAAGAATACAAGGAAACCATGGCAAAAGCCAATTTGCGCTTGGTGATCACAATCGCTAAAGGGTATACAACTGCACCGTGCGTTACAAAACTTGATCTCATCCAAGAAGGTAATGCAGGATTGCTCCGCGCGATTTATCGGTTTGATCCTTACAAAGGTTATCGGTTTGCAACATACGCAAGTTGGTGGATTCGCCAAGCTATACAGAGAGCAGTATTATGCCAAGGAAGAATTATTCGGTGGCCTGTCCATGTTTACGAAGCGAACAATGCAATTAACAAGCAACGAAAAGACAAAAATAATTGGAATAAAACCGATCAACAAATTGGAGTAGAACTAGGCGTTAATCCCGAAATTGTTCAATCAATAACCTTCAGTAAAGGAAGCCCTCTTTCTCTCGATGCTCCTATCAAAGGAACTAATAGTTCGTCAAACGATGATTTCCTATCGACCATTGCCGATGATCAAAAGAAATCTCCAGATCAAGTGGTTGCCAGAAAAGAATTAAGTTCAATTATTGAAAAATTATTAAACACATTACCTCCTCGTGAAGCTGCAGTAATAAAATTACGATATGGAATTGGTTGTAAAACTGATCACACTCTTCAACAGGTTGCACAACGTTTTGATATTTCTCGGGAGCGAGTTAGACAGATTCAATCAAAAGCTGAAAATAAGTTAAAACGTATATTTAAAAACAACAACCTGGGGATATATCTTCATGATTAGTAAAAAGCATTTACCATGGTTAGATATGGTTCGCACTGTTGCAATGATCCTTGTTGTTTTTTCACACTCCTGCGACTATATAATTAAAGAAATTCCAGGCTACCATCCATTCTGGTATTCCATTGTAACCTGTTTAATTACTGTTGCTGTTCCCACATATTTTTTAATTAGCGGATATTTGATTGCACTCAGAGGAGGGGAGGGTGTACGTCAATTCAAAAACATACTTATTTCATTTATTATATGGTCAGTAATATATTTCTTACTACATATAATAATATATCAAGTTTCTCCTGCAAATCCATCATTTCTTTTAAACAGTATTACAGGAGTTAAACATCTTTACTTTCTTTTTGCTCTTTTACAGATTCATCTCCTTCTTAATTTTATTTACTCTGCTTTAACAAAGCAAAATATTTACGGTGTTCTAACAATATATGCTTCTATAACATTATTAATTTATACCATTAGCGATATTTCTAGTTGGACTTCATTTATAGAGTCAGAATGGATAATCAAAGAGTTTGAAGGAGTATTTTGTAAATTTGGCTTATCTTGGGCTGGTTTTTATTTTCTCGGTGTATTTTTTGCTTTTAGGCCTACGGTTCTTAACAATTTTTCTAAAGGTGCGCCACGACTTGCACTTTTCAGCATAATTACCTTTCTAATATATGTAGTAGAATTCAGATTAAATGGTAATGCTGAAGGGGCCATGACAAGAAAATATTTTCTTCTTGGTGGGCTCGCTTATCAATTTTTTGGTGCGTTATTTTTATTATCTTTTTTCCAAACGAAAAAAGAAGAAAAGAGAAATATTTATAACTGGCTTGCCCAGGAAGGAAAATATACCTTCGGTATTTATCTCGTTCACCCGGCAATCATTATATTTTTAATAATTATAATATTGCCAATAAAAATCATTAACACCTATACGGCACTGCCATTGGCAGCACTTCTTTTCTTTGGATCTTGGGTTATATCGTCAGTGCTCACAAGATGTTATGGCCCCTTCATTACCGGGAAATTTTTTCTCAAACAGACAGTGGCTTTCACTAAAAAAATGCCATCTTAATAAACAACACGATGAGGACAACATGAGTGAAAATGATAATAGCATCTGGAGTGCTTCTCCGTCGCAGCTAATAAACGTTAGCTATTTTTTTATAACATTTGTCGTCATTGTGGTTGGTATTTACCTGGCCTTTTTTCCACCGGATATAATAATGCGCTTCCACAGTCTTTTAGTTAATCTTTTTTTTGCAGGGATGCTCATAACAGTATTTTTTTCCTGTCTCCGATATTTTTCAACGATGCTTACAGTATTTACACTGACAAAATCAGAGTTAATTATCAAGTCTGGTATTTTTTCACGAAGTGGAGAAAGGCTCGAACTTTATAGAATTAGAGACTATTCCTACCATCAGCCATTTTTTCTACGTCTTCTGTCTGGAGGTAAAATTGGAAACATAATTTTAATTACCTCAGACCGAACACATCCATACGTTTATATTAAGGGGATAGCAGAAGGGGAAACAATCTTGTCAAGCATTAGAAAACAAGTAGAACTATGCAGACAGGAAAAGGGGGTACGAGAAATCGATGTAGAATAAACCCGCCTAAAAGTCCATGTAATTCCATATTGACACTCAATAGGGCAACCTACTAAAATTAAGGGAACAACAAACATTAAACCCTTAATTAACGGAGGTTGCTCTATGTTGCAATGTCAAGTTCAACAGCACCATTTCATCCCTGCCTTAGAACTCGTTAAAGTTTGCCTCGCACAAAAATCTCATTTTAATCAAAAAGATTTCGTTATCCAAGGCCATGAGCAAGGGTTGATACTGTCAGCCTTTAACGGCCTCTCGGCTCTTCGTATATTCGTTCCAGCAAAAATGAACGACCATACAAGTTCTGCTTGTCTGCCCTCGCAACATGTGTTGGAGGTTATAAAAGTTTCTGGAAAAGAAATTAGTATAAGACAAAACAAATCACAGTTAGTCTTTCAATCGGGCAAAACAGAACTGCGGGTTAATATTAAAAAAAATGATGAATTTCCGTCATTTCCCGAACTGGAAAAAATCCAATTAACAAAAGTGGATGCCACTCAACTCGGTATTTGTCTATCTCAAACTATTGGTGCAACCAGCAAAGAAAGCGAAAATATATATGCGCTTACTTCTTTAGCGGTTGTTTCAAAGGGAAATAGAGCGATGATTACAGGTTGTAATGGACATAAGCTGATTAACAGCGATCTTGTTTTAGATGGAAGTATAAATCTAGCCAATCAACCAAAATTGATACCCAAGGATGGAGCTGTACTTATTAGAAAATTAATAAAATTTCACAAAACAGTTCAATGGGGATTTGGTGAAAAACAACTAATTATATCAACCCCTGCAAGTCAACTGGTCATCCATCTGGACTCCGGTAAATATCCAAATACGCAGGAAATTATTAATTCTGTTTCATCAACAGATACTATTAAAGTATCGCAACAAAAATTGGTTTCCGCTCTTCGTAGAGCTATGATTTTTACAGATGAATACAATTCAATTTTGTTTTTGATTGAACAGGATAAAATTTTGATGAGATCGAACCAAAATTCTGTAGGATCGGCAATTGAATATGTACCAGCAACATATAGTGGTGTTGGTACAGTTGAAATTCCCCTAAATCCTCGATATGTAATGGATTTCCTGTCGTTAATGACGCCATCAGATACAGTTGAAATACAACTAACAGATAATAAAAGTCCGGTTATTATTCGTCCTCAAGGAAATAACTCGCTGTTTTCACTTATAATGCCGATTAAAAAATAAATATTTTTTACTATTTTAGAAGCCACCGGAAAGAAATTCCCTGTGGCTTTTTTTTGCCACCTATCATGTAATTTCATGTTGACAAAAAAGCGATAGTATTGCTAAAATTAACGTAACAACAAACAATTAACCTTTGGAGGAAGTATGTCGCAACGAACACTATTTCATTTTATTGCCAGCTTTTTAGAAAAGCCTACAGACCGCCTTTTGCTTTGTTTCAATTCAAACGATCAGGCCAAAGAACAAATGACAGTAAGTGTTTCAGTCCTGGGTAAAGATAATGCCATAAAATATTCACCTTTAGTTGTAAGAGGGACTTACGCTGAAATGAACCAACAAAATACTGGCTTATGGAGTCAAATGAATAAATACAAGGAAGAGGTATTAGCCCAACAGTCAAACCTTGAAATGTTAAAAAAGGAAATTGAGGAAGCCCAAAAAGAACAAAAGAAAGCTCTGGAAAAGGCAAAAAAACCAGTGGAAATCAAAAAAAATAGATGTGCGGGAGCTGTTGATGAGGACATTCTGCTCAACCTTATTTCAGCCGACAGGCAGAGTGAAGATTTCAAGAAGGCTGTAGAGAGTGCAAACCTGCAAACCATCCTTGCTGGTTTGAAAGACCTCTCTGAAAAGAAAAAAGAAAAAGCTCGATTTAACAAACTAAGCTCAGAGTTGAAAAAAATAACAGGCTCAAACGCTGAGGAGCAGGGGATAGAGTACAGCCCTGCTTCAACCACTGAAAAGAACGAAGAGGCAGTATCTGTTTCTGCTCCACAAGGTTTATTTGATGAATTGCCACAATAATAAGAGAGGGAAAAAATGGCTTTAACAGTTTCAGGAATGCCGAGGGTATTTACCCTCAACAGTCGAGGGGAAGATATACGTTTAACAGACCTCAATCCAAAGGGAACACCGGAAGAGATAAAACGGCTTTATTCAGACCAATATCCAGAATTATTGTCAGCCACAATTACTGGCCCGACAATAAATAACAATGAAATTATTTACAAATTTTCCCCTAAAGCAGGAACAAAGGGGTAACTATGAAACTCAAGGATTGGTTCCATAACCGATACAACTCACTGGCCGAAACAGCGGCCAGTGAGAGGCTCCAAGCAAAAAAATTAAAAAAACAACAAAAATTTCATCAAAATTTCACAAATAGTTTAGAAACTTATCATCGAAACAGGGCGAACAGACAAGATAGTATTGTTCCAGAAAAATTTATAAAGCAACTGTTATGAAACAAAGCATTTTAAACCAGCTTGTTAAGGATGTACCAGAGGTCAGGCACTATCATTTAACAAAAATTAAAGAAATTGAAGCAATGTATTCAGCATTAATAAATATAGATCAATCCATAGGTGATATAGAGGTTGAAAAAAATTCTTCTGTTAATGAAATATATCGTATTCTTGAAAAAGAATTTAATGATAGAAAAATAAGTATTAGCTATGACTCATATAAAGATAAAATATTAAAATTTAATTACCATCTTGTAATAGATCAGGAAGACCATTTTTATATGTCAAATACTTATTTATTAAATTTTATAGCAGGTCTCCCAGAGTATAAAATTTTATTATGCTGTATTTATTTATTGTCAAAAACAAGATATTGTATATTTTTTTATTTTGAAATGTATATGGAATATATAGAAGAATGTTTATTGTATTATGAATTTGATAAAGAAGAAATTTTACATTTTGAAAAAGAAAGAGAAATTTTATGTTCTATAGAGCAGGTTACACAAGATTTCTTGTGTCTCACAGAAAATAAAGCAAGATTAAGAATAAAAAGAGCTTTAAGAAATAGAGAAAAATATAAAAAAGATGTTATAAAAATTGCAGAAAAAACAATAATTATATTTGAAAAAATACAAAAAATTGAAAAAAAATGGCTTCCATTTGATCATGACGAAGGGTATGTACCTTCAAACTACTTTATTGGTTTTGGTTGTGAAGAATTTTATCAAACATATAACGAATTTAATGATTATATGCAAAATGGGTTTATCACAAATTATATTCCTTTTGAAAAGGAGTCAATTTGTCTTTTAGATGATTTTTTATTAACAGAAAGTTATATAAATGATATAATATATTCTATTGATTTTATAATTGAAGATTTATATAAAAAAAATAAAAATGAAAATAGTTAAAACAATATCTATATATAAAGAAGATGGATACGAAAATTATTATGGTACACCAAATTATGGTTCCCCATATATACAAGTTAATGACGTTAGCTATAATGAAGATGGTGAAGCTGTTCTTGAGGCGGGTAGACCTTTAACTTTTGAAGAAGCTGAAAGGATATTTAAAAATATAAACAAGGGTGAGAGTTCAAATAAACCGTATTTACTTCCCCGTAATATTTTAATGTGGCATAAGGATAGTAATGTAAAAGGGTATAGGTGTATATTTTACAAAAAAGCAAAAGTAAGGCCGTTTTATCACGTTGATTTAGAAAAAACGTTATATGTTCCTTGGCCGACTTTAATATTTTTTGTTACTCAATCAGAAATATCTGTTTATGCTGTAAAAAATAAAAAAAATAGACCTGAAAAATCTACAAAATTATATCACGCCCCATTTTTTAACACTTATAATAATGGTAGAGTGTGTATGGGAAATTTTAGGATAAAAAGGCACGACACCCCTGAAGAGGCGATCTTGTATTGGAGCTATTTCATGTTTAACACAAAATTCACTGGAGAATTAGGTGATATCTATAACAATAAAAATCTTTTAAATTTTTGGAAGAATTTAGATGGTAAAGAAAAATTTCCTAATGATATATTAGAACCTACCAATAAAAAACTTAAAGATTTACTATAATGTATCACTTTACAAGCCAAAATTTTTTAAATAACAATGAACCTGTTGAAATTATGCTTGTCGGCGCTGGAGGAACAGGAAGTAGTTTACTTACAGGTTTAGGCCAAATAAATCACGCTCTGCTTGAACTAGGCCATAGAACAGGATTGAGGGTGATTGTTGTTGACCCCGATGTGGTATCTCCATCAAATATTGGCAGACAAATGTTTTCCAAGTTTGACATAGGGGAAAGCAAGGCAAGAATTCTTGTGGAACGCATTAATAGATTCTATGGAATCCACTGGTTGTCCTCTCCTTATTTCTTTAACGAGGACACCATAGGCCAACATTATATGCCTGACATGATTATTTCCTGTACGGACACGGTATCCAGTCGTCGTTTGATTAAAAATGTTTTGGAGGATGAGATTAGAAGCTGGGATGATATTTCAGGAATTTATTGGCTTGATACAGGAAATAATGCCAATTCAGGACAAGTTATACTGAGCACCATAGGCTTAATTGAACAGGGAAAAACCGGTGGAATAAACTGGCTTCCTGATATTTTTTATTTTTTTCCTGATCTTACAGACGATCAGTTTGCAAATCAACCATCCTGCTCAATGAATGATGCTCTACAAAAACAGGATTTGTTTATCAATAGAACGATTTCCAACTATGCGCTTGATATCATCTGGCGCATGTTCAGATATGCCAAGATTGAGCATCATGGTTGTTTTGTTAGTCTTGACGATTATACAACCAGACCCATATCAGTGAAAAACAGTTATGAATCATTTTATCAATTAAAGGATGTCGCCTAATGGAAGTTATACTCAAATCCAAAAAAGCTTCTGAAAAAGTTCGTCAAAAAGCAAAGCAGGCGGGGTTGTCACCATTACAAGCTCACCTGATCGCTTGTCGTGTCCACCATCTTAATATTGATTTCCAGAAAATATTGCGTCCAACAGGAAAAGATATTCCGCACCCCAACTTGCTAAAGGGTATGAGCAAAGGAGCTAAACGCATAGCAGATGCCATTGTTAATGGTGAGGCCATTGTCACCTTTGGGGATTTTGATTGTGATGGTTTAACCGGGAATGCCATTTTTTCAACGACGCTTTTGCAGCATTTTAAAGTAAATCCTTTGCAATATCGTCCAATGGAAGGAAACAGGCTAACCGATGGGTATGGTTTAACGCAGAAAATTTGTGATGAAATACTTTCAATGCCAATAAAGCCTGATCTGGTGATCACCACAGATTGTGGTAGTTCAGATGAACAAAGGATAGCACAGTTAAAAAAAGCTGGAATAGATGTAATTGTAACCGATCATCACGAAATACCTAAAGAGGGTGTTCCCAATTCAGCTTTTGTAACGATTAACCCGATGCAAAAGGGCTGCGAGTACCCAGATAAATCCATTGCCGGTTGCATGGTTGCCTGGTTGACAATGTGCGCTGTTAAAATAAATCTTGTTGAAAGGGGATATATTGAAAGCAGCCACAGCTTAACTGGATTGCTTGATTATGTTGCTCTTGGAACCATTGCTGACGCAGTATCTTTGTTCTCACCGGTAAACCGGTACGTTATCAATATAGGATTAAGATTAATGGGTAATCAAAGCCGTTGCTGCTGGAAAGCTGCAGCTCATCAAATATGTAAAGAAAATGCAATATTTACTGTGCAGGATATAGCCTTTCAACTTGCACCAAGAATTAATGCTAGAAGCAGGGTGAATGATCCGTATGCAGCCTTGCATTTTTTGTTGGCAGAGACAGATATTACGGCAAGGGAATATTTTGAGATCATAAGCAACGATAACGCAACCAGAAAAGATATTGAAAAAAAGATGAAAACGGATGCTCTGGTTCAGGCAGAAGAATTGAGAAAATCGTTTCGACATTCAATTGCTGTTTATGGAGATTCCTTTCATCCTGGAGTCCAAGGAATCGTAGCATCCCGTCTTACTGACAAATTTGGTGTTCCAACAATTGTTTTTAGCCCAACCGAGGATCCCGATGTTCTCACGGGATCAGCCAGAACCATAGAGAGTGTTCCCATTCGTGATGTGATTCAAAATATTGCAGATCAAAAGTCTGATATTGTGCTGCAGTTTGGAGGGCATAAAGGGGCTGCAGGTTTAAAAATACCAAAAAACAAAATTGAAGAATTTCGAAATTTGTTTGACGCGGAAGTTAAAAAGATAGTGGGGCAGGAAACCATTTTGGTTCCTGTTGTTGAAATTGACACTTCTCTTGCAGATAAAGGGCTTATTCACATGCATAGTTTTAAGGAAATTCAAAAACTACAACCTTTTGGAAATGGTTTTGAAGAACCAATTTTTGCAGACACCTTTATTGTTCAAGATATGAAATTCATAGGAGAAACTAAGGTACACGCTTCTCTTAATTTAAAGGACACGAAGGGTCAAACCCACAAAGGGGTATGGTTTTGGGCTCTGGACAACCCAGATGACGAGGTACCCCTTAAAAGTGGTGATTTTGTTCAATGTGCCTATAAACTCAACAAGAATGTTTTTAGAGGTCGAGAAAATTTACAACTCATGGTTCAATCATTAAGCCGGTAATAACCACAGTATTGACTTTGTTACCCAAATATGTATTTTTTTACTAATGATTGGTTTTAAAATGTCTCACTTGATAACCCGGCCAACAAAATAAAAATGACCGCATATAAGTGTGCCTTCATTTTACACCTGGATTTCACATGCAACAGGCTACCTTTTCGCCGCTGACTCTGACGCCCAAAATGGTCCCTCCACAAAATGTAGAGGCCGAACAGGCTGTGCTCGGTACCATTCTCA
>PDWI01004462.1_pt1 | contig 19193 bp, 13 predicted proteins | sample 1430891 | NCBI WGS metagenome assembly PDWI01 (sample SAMN01162508, study PRJNA174530) | Oral metagenome, whole genome shotgun sequencing project. | biome: Marine environment; feature: Marine mammal; material: Swab sample of the gingival sulcus; isolation source: swab sample of gingival sulcus...
GGATGCCAGGGCAAATAAAACCGCAAAAAACAGAATGGCTATCAGCGAAATGCCCATAACATGACTGATCCCTTCCCGGTCTTTGTCTCCCCAGAACTGGGCCACAAAAATACTGGTTCCGCTGGTAATGCCGAAAAAGGCCAGAAAAACCAGAAAAAACATCTGGTTGGCCAGTCCAACCGCGGCAACAGCGGTTTCCCCCAGCCGGCTGATCATCATTGTATCGGCAACAGTTACGCCGTTAACCAGGAGCATGTGCAGACAAATGGGACCGGCAATGCGGAGCATTCGGTGCATAAAGGCTTTGTCCTCAAGGCCCGCGCGGAAACAGGGCCAGAGGCGGCCCTTATAAAGAGAACATAATTTGTTATTGCCTGCCGCCTGTTTCATGTCTAGCGCATAGTAACCCCGAAAGACAAATGGGAACAGACCCCGTTATAGATTCCGTTATGTGTTCCGGGAAAGCTCTGCGGCCCGGCTCTATGCACTGCGGCCTTAATAGAGGCACGCGCAAAGCAGCTCTCTGGATAAGGCTTGCAAGGCTGGCGCGGAAAGAAGTAAATTTGAGTCCGGTCTGTTTTTGTGAATCAGAATTAATGAATCACCCAGTTTTTCTTATACCGGGAGCTTAAGATGAAATCCTGCCTGCCGCGTTATTTTCTGTGGTCACTTCTGTTTCTGTTTTTTTTCCAGTTTGCCGGAACACTGGTGGAATCGGTATACATACTCGATCTGCTCAACACTTCACTGGATGAAAAAGCCCTGGGTCTGCTTTTTTTCTTTACTCCTGTGCTGCTGTTTCTGTTTAGAGGAAAAACCCCCGGCTGGCTGATGTATATTTTAGTGGCTGTACTGACTGTATGCCGGAGCATTATTCCTTATCTGCCCACCGCGGGACGTCTGTTCCTTGCCGGTGTAAGTGTTGGAACGGTATTGATCTTTTTGGTGCTGCTGCAAAACGATTCGCGAATAGACGGGTTGAAAATTTCCGGAAGTCTGGCTTTTGCAACGGCACTGTCGGTTCTGCTGCGTACGGCGGGTTTCGGTATTGATTACAGCATGACAATTCCCGGGGCCTGGCTGGGCGGAGTGCTGGCGGCCGGCTTACCCGGCTTTTACTCTGTATACCGCCATTACTGCGTAGAAAATAACAGGGAAAATTCTTCCCGGAGTTTCAGCAGCTCTTTCGGATTTATTCTTATACTGAGTCTGCTCTTCTTTTCTTTTTCCGCGCCTTCGGTAGTGGCCCGCTGGGTGGAAGGGAACTACGCCCTTACCGTTATTCCGGTGAGTTTATTGACATGTGCTTATTCGGCGCTGGCATTACTCCGGCCCGGGTGGATGGAGACTGTATTGCAGAAAAAGAATCTGCCGGCCGCAGTAAATGTGTTTTTTACACTGGCAATGCTGAGTATGTTTCTTGTACACCGTGTCAATTTTCCCGGAAGTCCGGAAGCGCCCGCAATACCCGTAACACCGTCATCTTTCTTAGGGCAGATTCCCCTGTTGCTGACATTACTTTCTTCGCCCATCCTGTTCTTTGATGCAGCGCTGTTCGCGGATTCTTCCCGGAGCAAGAAAAAACGCTCCATGATTTCAGGTATTCTGGCCGGCTTGTTTATTATGCTTGTAATGCTGTTCATGCAGATTTTTACCAACATCTGGGGCTACGTTGAGCCGGTGAGCCCTTACTTCCGTAACCAGTTTTATCTTCCTTTCCTGCTGCTGAGCGGCGGAATATGCGTTCTTGTTCTGCTGAATAAAAGTCCTGCCCAAAAGCAGAGAATTGCGGAAAAACAATCGGCGCCGGTGTTATTCCTGACTGTTCCGGCTGTCTGTGCAGTGCTGACAGCCGGTGCCGCTTTATGGACGGTGCGCAGCCCGCGGGTTCCTGAAGAAAAAAATACCCTGACCCTGATGACCTATAACATTCAGCAGGCAAACGACAGGACCGGCAGGAAGTCCTATCTGCGGCAGCTGGAAAATATCCGGAAGATAAACCCGGATATTCTGGCGCTTCAGGAAAGTGATTCAGCGAGGATTGGCCTGAATAACAATGACTATGTGCGCTATTTCAGCAGTCAGCTCGGTTACTACAGTTATTACGGGCCGGCCACTTCTGCCGGAACTTACGGTACAGCCGTTCTTTCCCGCTATCCGCTTGAAAATAAGCATACAGTTTATTCCTACAGCGATCTGGATGAAATTGGAATCACAGCTGTTGAAATAGTAGTGGATGGACGCCGTTTCTCTGTCTTTAATGTGCATCCTGACGGAAGCGATACAGCCATGTCAGTGTTTGCTCAAACCATTCTGGAACAAGCAGAGAATAGTGAAAATGTAATAATACTGGGAGACTTTAACCTGCGTAATACGGATGAAGCATTGCAGAGTATTGCTGAGTTCTATCACAATGTACCGGGCAGTGAAGGACATATTGATCATATATTCCTTTCACAAAACCTGCAGATGGTGAATCCGGTTTATGTTTCTGCGCCGGATTCGGCTTCTGATCATCCGTTTTTGTCTGCGGAAATTAAATGGAAGTAAATAATGATTTTTGCCGCCCGGGCGCCTGCGGGCGGCGCGGAGGCGTGGGGGCCGAGCGGTTTCAGACCCGCTGCCGGGCGGCGCAGCAGATGGGCCGCGGTGTGCTTTTTTGCGGCGCGCGGCCGGTTTGGGAACCGGCGTTATGAAGGCCTGTTGGGGCGGCGCGGCAGCGGATGGACCGCGGTCAGGGCGCCGGCGCTGCGGTATTAAATGCTTGCGGATCCTTTCTTTTGGCATTAGGGTGTAGTTTGTCTGGACTGAAGGAGGTTTACCATGAATGTCTGCGACCGTATGACCCGAAATCCTTTTACGGTAAAAAAGCATGAATCTGTTTCCGACGCAAGGGAACTGATGAAAATAGAAAAAATCCGCCGGCTGCCTGTTATTGATGACAAAGGTGCTCTTATCGGCATAGTAACGGAGAAAGATATTCTTTATGCTTCGCCGTCCGCTGCCTCTACTCTGGATGTGTGGGAAATGACAACCCTTCTGGCACAGCTGAAGGTAAAGGATGTTATGACGTCCAACCCTCTTTTTTGTTCTTCCGATACGCCGGTGGAGGACGCTGCGCGGATTTTATCGGATAACAAGATAGGCGGTCTTCCGGTTGTTGATGACGGTGTTCTTACCGGTATTATTACTGAATCGGATCTGTTCCGCATTTTTATTGAGCTGTTTTCCAGCCAGGAGAAGGGCTTACGGCTGACCGTTCTTATTCCCGATGTTCACGGAGAACTGGCGTCTCTGGCCGCGGCTATTAGAGATGCCGGGGGCGATTTTATTTCTCTGGGCTTTGTCCGCGGGGATAAGCCGACCAACCGGATGGGTATAGCCAAGGTAGCCGGCCTTTCCGAAGAAGAGCTTCGGAAAACCGTGGAACCGCTGGTTCTGGAAATAAAGGAAATAAGGGAAGTTTAATCCGGCTGATTACAGCGGCAAATTCAGCATTACCCAGGTAACCAGTACCGAGGCACTTACCGGAACAATAAGATTTTTGGAAAAATGAGCGGTCAGGGCCGCGGCTCCCAGTCCACCCAGCGCCGCCCAGGGACGGCCTGTGGCTTCCAGCGCGTTCCAGGAACCGGGGAAGATCAGCGCGCCCAGAGCAGCTGTGGGCAGTATCGTTAGAAAACGGCGGATGCTTTGAGGAATTTTTTCGCTTTTGGCTATTAACCAGGGAAAGATCCGGATAAAAAAATTAACCAGCGCGCAAAGAGCTATAATGGTGAGTATGCTCCAGTTCATTTTTCCTCCCGGGGAATAAGAGCCATTCCAATAATGGTTCCGCTGAGCATGGCAATAACAATGTTCCAGCCGGTTCCCAGCCCGGAGAATGTTTCCAGCGCCGTGTTTATAAGAGCCGCGGCGGCGGCTGTAATAATCCAGGGCCATCCCTTTTTCAGATCCGGCAGCAGAAGCGCTATGAAAAGCCCGTAGAGGCTGGAGACCATTGCCGCGCTCAGGCTTTCGGGCAGAATTTCTCCGAAAAACCATCCGCAGAGGGTTCCAATGTTCCAGGCAAGCCAGGGAAACAGTTCCACAGCGGCCTGATACCGGGGCGGTACAGAGCCTTTTTGAGACACGGTCAGCGCAAAGGTTTCGTCTGTAACTCCAAAGGCCAGAAGCGGCCTCTGAAAATACCGGCCGGTTTGAACTTTCCGGGCCACTGCCGCGCTCATAAATAAATAGCGGAGATTAAGAAGAAAGTTGGCAATCAGAATCTGCGGACCGGAAACGCCGGCCGCAATAAGGTTCAGAGCCATGAACTGCGCGGCGCCGGTATAGACAATAAAGCTGAACGCAAGAGATTCAATAACGTTAAGACCGGTGTTCCGGGCCAGGAGTCCAAAGGCTATGGAGGCTGAAAAATATCCCAGTATAACGGGAGATGAATCCCGAAAACCCCTTGAAAAACTCAGCGGCGGAGAGTCCGGTGTCATTTTCCGTCCAGAATAAGGCAGATTTCTTCAGCCATAATATTCATGGCTTCCCGGAATTCCTCCGGGCTGAGCGCGTATGAAATCCGAAGACACTGCTGTGAGTGCTTCCATTCCTTTTCCAGTCCGAAAAAGAAATATTTACCGTTAATAACCAGTACGCCCCGTTTTTTCAGCCGTTCATAAAGAACCGTGGAACTGACGGGCAGTTCGGGAAGCCACAGCCAGAGAAACAGCGAACCTTCACATTCGTGAATTCTGTAGGGGAAACGGCCGCCGACTGCTTCCTGTATGGATTCTATGGCCTGCCGCGAACGCTGGAAGTAGAAGGGGCGGACAATGCTGCGGGAAATGCGGAGAATTTCTCCCGAGTCCATAAGGGGCTGAACAATGGCCTGTCCTATATTTCCGGTTGACAGACTTATAATGGCGCTGCACGCGGTCAGCGCTTCAATAATTTCTTCTCTGGCCACGACAATGCCGGTTCTTACCGAAGGCAGACCCAGCTTGGAAAGACTCATGGTTAAAATAATATTTTTGTTCCACAGGGGTTTGTTTTCGGTAAAGATCATATTGGGAAAAGGCATGCCGTAGGCGTTGTCAATAATGAAGGGAATGTTTTTTTCTTCCGCCAGCGCGGAAAGACCGGCTATTTCTTCGTCTGTCAGAACGTTCCCGGTAGGATTGGTGGGCCGCGATACACAAAGCGCGCCGATGTCGGAAGAAATTTCCAGATTGCTGAAATCTACCCGGTACTTAAAAAAGTTTTCACGGGTCAGTTCTATTTCGGCCGGCCGGGAGACAAGTGCTTCTTCCTCTATTGTTTGATTGGCATAGCCTATGTACTCGGGACAAAGGGGAAAGAGAATTTTTTTAACGGCCCGGCTGTCTTTTCCCGCGGTTTTGCCGGAAAAGAGGTTAAACAGATAAAAGAACGCGGTTTGACTGCTGTTGGTTACGGCAATGTTTTTTTCTGTAAGGTTCCAGCCGAATTCCCTGTTTAACAGTCCGGCAACAGAATGAAGAAAGTCAATTTTTCCGCGGGGCGTACTGTAGTTGGCCAGTATTTCGTCCAGTTCCTGCCCGTTGCTTAAAATTTCCTGGATTCGTTTTCTCCAGAGTTCGTTCATTTCCGGAATATGGGCCGGATTTCCCCCTCCAAGCATGTGCACGGATGTATCTCCGGCCATGGCCAGGCCCATATCGTCCATTAGTTCAAGAATGCCGCTTTTTCGGGAAAAACGGCGCGCAAATTGAGTATCTGTCATAGGAGTCTCCGTTTGTCAGATTAGCCCGGGACGCGGTTTCGTGCAAAGGGTTTTGTAACAATTATCAGGTGTATATGGATTATTTTTTCATTGTTGACCCGCGTAAGACAAGCTTGACATCCAGTTCCTTGTTCTTAACAGAAGAGCCTTCAATAAGAAGATTCATGCCCCGGACGGTCTCCTGCCCCAGGGCAAACATGTCATAATGGACGGTTGTCAGCGCGGGAGAGAACAGGGCGCTGGTTGGTAAATTGCCGAAACCAATAACAGAAACATCTCCGGGAACTTCTATTCCCTGCTGTGCCAGACAGCGGACGGCACCCCCTGCCACCGTGTCGGATGCCGTAACAACAGCATCAAAATCCACACATCGGGAAAGAAGCTCCAGTGTTGCTTCCGCGCCGGTGTTGCTTCTGTATCCGCAAATAACCATAAGTTCGGGATCGTATTCCAGATTTGCTTCGTGGAGAGCGTCCAGATACCCGCGGAAACGATCCAGGCTCAAATATACACCCGAACCGGGAGAGTCCAATATGTCCAGTATGGATTCAGGCGTACAGATTTTTTCCCAGAAGCTGGCAAAAAACGCAATGCGGCGGTGTCCAAGAGACAGAAGATAACTGGTAGAGAGGTATCCGCCCTTGCGGGTATTTTGATACATGTGGACAAAACCGGGATAAACAGAGGGGTTGCGGGCCGCAATAATAACCGGCATGTTCCGGAACGCGTTTGTTTCAACAAAATTGCCGCCTGTTGCTACAGGTGTGTATATAAGGCCGTCAATAAGGCTCCGGGAGAACTGGTGAATTAATTGATTTTCTATTTCTTTTTTGCCCTGGCTGGAGGCCACCATAATGGTTTTACCGTGTTTCAGGGCCTCACGGGTGGCTCCTTCTATAAGAGTGGAGAAGTAGGCGTCCTGCAGCTGGGGAAGGATCATTCCAATTATACCGCTTTGACTTCCCCGTACAGCTCTGGCGGCAGAATTGGGTTTATACTCCAGTTTTTCTGCCGCTTCCTTCACCCGGTCTACCAGTTCCGGGCGTATTTTTTTTCCGTTGATAAACCGGGATACGGTGGCAACGGAAACGTTGGCCAGTTCTGCCACATCTTCCAGGGTGGCAATGTTTCTCTTTTTCATGAGGATACGGTCATTGCCGGTTTTTTCTGACGGAAAAAGCGGTGTAAAGCAAAGCTGATCAGAAAAAATCCCGCCCCTATTAAGCCGGACATAAGGCGGGGGAAAATAAGGAATATCGCCGCGGTGCCCAGAGGAAGGCGGATAAAGAACGGCAATTCTCTTTTGAAAAACCAGCCTTCAAGCGACGCTGCCAGAAGCAGAATTCCGGCAACCGCTTTTACCAGGTTGAAGAGAATCATATACCATTGTCCCACAAGAATGAGGGATGGTCCGTAAACAAACATAAAAGGCACAAGAAAACCCGCAATGCCTATCTGGAAGGCCCTGAATCCGGTTTTCATGCTGTTGGAGCCTGAAATACCTGCTGCCGCGTAGGCGGATATGGCAACCGGCGGCGTAATGAAGGAGATAATGGCGAAGTAGAGAATAAACAGATGCGCGGCCATTAACTCCACACCCATGGATACAAGTGCCGGTACGGCCAGCACAGAGGTAATAATATAAGCGGCTGTTGTCGGAAGGCCCATGCCCAGAATAATACAGGCCAGCATGGTTAACAGCAGCGCCGGAAAAAGATGTCCGCCGGAAAGACTTATAACAAGCTGGGTAAAGCGCACCCCCAGTCCGGTCAGTGAAACAATACCGATAACAATACCGGCGGAAGCACAGGCCATTGCAATGGGAACCGCAATTTTGGCGCCGTGAATTAAGGCTTCAGCAAGTTCTTTGAACAGAAAGCGTTTTTCCCTGAAAAAGGTCCAGATAAAACTGACGCCAATCAGAATAAAAATGGTAAAAAGGCCCGAACGCATGGGGGAGTACATTCGGATAAACAGGAAATAAATAAGAGCCAGAAGCGGAATGGCAACGTAGTAGCCTTCTCTTAAAAGTTTTCCCACTTTTGGAAGTTCCTTTTTATCAACTCCTTTCAGTCCTTTTTTGCTGGCTTCAAAATGAACCATGAAACTGACGGAAAGAAAATACAGAACGGCCGGTATGGCCGCGGCCAGGGCAACCTGATAGTAGGGAATACCCAGCATATCGGCCATGACAAAAGCCGAAGCACCCATAACCGGCGGCATAATCTGGCCGCCGGTAGAGGCCACCGCTTCCACGGCTCCGGCATATTCGGAAGAGTATCCGGTTTTTTTCATTAACGGTATGGTGAAAGCGCCGGTTGTAACCACATTACTTACCGAAGAACCGGAGATACTGCCCATAAATCCGCTGGCAATAACCGCCGTCTGGGCCGGGCCGCCTTTCCGGTGTCCGGTCAGGGCATAGGAAATATTGATGAAAAAATTCCCGGCGCCCAGTTTGTCCAGCATGCTGCCGAACAGAATGAAAATAATAACAAAGGTGGAGGAGACCGCAATGGGAATTCCAAAAACACCCTGGGTTGTCCAAACCAGATTGTCGATCAGACGCCAGATGGAGTATCCCTTATGGGCAATAACAGACGGCATGTAGCGGCCGAAAACGGCATAGGCAATAAAGGCCAGGGCGACAATGACAATGGGCATGCCGACCGTTCTGCGGGTTCCTTCCAGAATCATTATTACAATAATCAGCCCCAGTATCTGTTCAAAGCGGTCGGGGCCCATAATTCCGCGGTTTAATATCTGGTCGGGACTCAGGCGGAACAAAAATATCAGGGCCGCGGCGGTTACGGCGGCAAAAAGAAGAATTTCATGCCATACCGGCGCTTTGTTTTTATGAACAACCATGGCCAGGGCCAGCAGGGCGAACAGGTGTATTCCGCCCTGAAGGATGGGGGTGAGAACGCCGAAAAGGGCGGTGTACAAGTGAAAAAAGGAAAAGGCCAGACATACGGCCAGAATAACAACAGTCATTACCGAATTTTTTTGTTTCATAAGCAGCCCTTATTGCGTAACCCGGAGAATAAGAAGATTTCCCGGTTCTCCCAAATCCGGAAAAGAAAAAGATGTTTCCGAATTTTTCATGGTGATTTTCATTTCCTGTTTGATGATGTAGCCAATGCGGTATTTTATTTCCGGATAGCCCTCATGATTCCGTATATATACACAGTTGCGGTTTTCTTTTTTTTCATGTTCAGCATCAGGGTAGCGGCTTCCGTGGAAGTCGTATGAGTCGGTGTCGTACACCATCTGAACCGGAACAATCCGGCAGTTTTCCAGAATAAAAGACTCTTCAATAAAGCCGCGGTCGTAAGACTGCTGATAACAATATTGAATTTTCCTGACATCTTCTGCCGGAAGTTTTAATACCGTTTTACGGCGCGCCGCATTGTAGATGGTCAGAAACCTGTGCGGCGCGCCTGCTGTAAACAGCAGCAGGGAAAAAACAGCAAGGAGCGTTATACGCCCGGCTGTTTTTTTCCTGTTAATCAACGGGGGCACATTTTGCCGGAATGGCCAGCCCTGCTTCTTCGTAGTATTTTGCCGCGCCCTTGTGCAGGGGTATGGCCAGGCTGGAACAGGCATCGTTGAACTGGGTGTAGCGTGTTACGGCCGCATGAACATTTATCCAGCCGTCTGTGTTTTCCCAAATGGTTTTTATGGCCTGGTACACCAGTTCTTCCGGCATGTTTTTTGTTGTGTACATAACAACGCGTGTTGTGGGTGTTGTTACTTTATAATCCACACCTTTGTATGTTCCTTCCGGAATAGTCTGTCTGGTGTAATAAGGGTGTTCTTTAAAGAAGCCGTCGTCGGCAACGGGAATCATTTTGATGTCGAAGGTGGAGGTTAGATCCAGCAGAGCCGCTGATTTCAGAGGATGAGTACAGATAAAACCATCCAGAATGCCGTCTTTGAGGGCGCTGACCATTTCTGAGTCGGAAATGAATTCCGGAGTAATGGAATTGTAATCCAGTCCGTAATAGGCCAGAATTCTTTTGGCTGCCGCTTCACCGCCGCTTCCCGCCTGACCGACGCCAATCCGTTTTCCCGCAAAGTCGGCCACGGAATTTAAATCAGAATCAGCCGGAACAAAAATCTGGACCCAGCCGACAACGGTTCCGAAAAGGGAGCGGATATCCTTAAACTGTTTTCCTTCATAGGCGCCCTTGCCGATGTACGCGTGGTAGGCTACTTCATTCTGACTGATGCCCCATTCAACATTTCCCTGCATCAGGTTCCGGACATTTTCCAGCGAGGCTCCGGAGGATTCCGCCGAAACCGTTACACCGTCCAGGTTGGCATTCAGAACTTCCGCCATTGCCACACCCATTGGGTAAAGTGCTCCGGCGGTGCCCGCGGTGGCAATGGAGAAGGCATTCAGCTGTTCCTGCTGTCCTCCGGCCCATACGCCTGCCGCCAGAGCCGTTATTAATAAAACGGCAAGAATAGTTCTTTTTTTCATAGCTTTCTCCCTTTTTTGTTTAGCAGCATTAACGCTGAAAACGTTTTCTGAAAATATAATAGCAGTATGGCTGTTGGTCTTGTCAAATGTTTTTTTCCTGTTTTCAAATGAAAGGGGGCCGATAAAAAAGGTTTTAATTGACAAAAATTGATAAAAGTCTGCACTATTGTCTGAAAACGTTTTCTCTCTCAGGGGGTTGGAAGCTGCATGAAATTCTTAATTAATCAATCGTCAAAACTGTCGGGGAATGTTCATGTTCCCGGTAATAAATCAGGAACGGCCCGTTCCATTATTCTGGGCTCTCTGGCTTCCGGAACAACCCGGGTGCATAACCCCCTTCTGAACATTGACAGTTTTTCCATTATAAAAATGATGCGGGCCATGGGTGTTGCCATTGATACCTCCCGGCCTGATCTGTGGATTATTGAAGGCTCCGGCGGAAAACTGCAGGTTCCCTCTTCTGTGCTGGACGCGGAAAATTCGGGAACCGGTTTTTATATGGTGGTTGCCGTTGCCAGCCTGATAGACGGCTGTTCAATTATTTCAGGCGATTATCAGATCTGTTACCGTCCGGCGGGCCCTCAGATAGAGGCTTTGAACGCTCTGGGCGCCGATATTTTTTCTTCCAGGAATTCCGGGCTGGCACCGCTGGTTGTCCGGGGTACCTTAAAGGGCGGCGAGGCCTCCCTGCCCGGTATTAACTCCCAGTGGCTGACGCCCATTCTTATTGCCGGCTCTCAGGCTTCCCGGGATACAACAATCCGCATAACAGACAGTAAAATGCTGGAGATTCCCTACATCAACATGACCATTGGAATGCTGAAGCAGGTGGGTGTAACGGTAGAGCATTCTGATGATTACCGGGAATACAGGGTAAAGGGGAATCAGAAAATGAAGGCGGCAGATTTTTATATGCCCGGAGACTGGGGAACCTCGGGTTATCCCATGATTGCCGCGGCTGTGCTGCCGGGTTCCAAAGTAACTTTTCATAATCTTGACACCTCTGATTACGCCGGTGAGCGGGCTTTTGTGGATATTCTGAAAAAAATGGGCGCCCGGGTTGATGTCCGGAACAGCGGTAAAGACGGCATAACGGTTGAAGGAACGGATAATCTGCGGGGAATGGAGATTGACTGCTCCGGAACACCCGATGCCGTTCCCATACTTTCCGTTCTGGGATGCCGCGCAAAAGGAACGACAGTTCTGAAGAATATAGGCGCGAGCCGTCTTAAGGAAACAGACCGGACGGCTATTATAAAAAAGGAACTGACAAAGATGGGCGGCCGTTTTGAAGAAACCCGCGATACTTTGACGATACATCATTCAGATTTAAAAGGAGCGTTTATTGACGGTCATCATGATCACCGGATCGTTATGGCTTCTTCCATTGCGGCTTTAACGGCCCAGGGCCCCAGTATTGTCAGCGATGCCGATTATGTCGGGGTTTCCTATCCGAATTTCCATGAAACAATGGTGTCGATTGGGGCGGATATTGAGCGTCTGAAAAAAGTTTAGTAAAGTACGGCGGCCCGGGGGGCGGGGAGATTCCGGTATGAAAATAAAAAGAAAAGAATGGACGCTGCTGACGGTATTGCTGCTTTTCCAGGGCCTGGCCGGATGCTCCGGCGGACCGGAACCTCTGCCGGAGCGTCATTTCCGGGAAGATATGAGGATGTTTGTTACCGGAATATCCGCCTGGGCGAAATTTCAGAATTCAGAGTTTAAAATTATTCCCCAGAACGGGGTGGAACTTTTTACTCTCAACGGCGAGCATGATGGTGAACCGGCTGCGGCTTATCTGAATGCGATAGACGGTCAGGGGCAGGAAGATCTGTATTACGGTTATACGGGAGACGGGCTTCGGACACCGGCGGAAGCAACGGCGCGGCTGGAAGGTTTTCTGGATATTGCCGCGCGGCATGGTGTAAAAGTACTTGTAACAAATTATGTGAAAGGAAACTCCCCGGCAGCCCGCCAGCGGGCGGATGACGCGCGGGCCCGTTCGCGGCTCAAGGGTTATTTAAATTTTTCCGCGCCTTCCCGCGGGCTGGATTGTGCGCCGGAGTATCCCGATCCTCTGAACGGCACGCCCGCCGGGAATATTGTCAGCCTGAACGATGCCGGTAACTTTCTCTATCTGATTAATCCCGACGAACAGCATGATTCGAAGGCCGCCTTTCTCTCTGCGGTAATGAATACCAATTACGATCTGGTGCTGATAGACCCGTATTACGAAGGAGAAGCCCTGCTTCCGGAAGATGTTACAGCGCTTAAAACAAAGGCCGGCGGAGGCCGCCGTCTGGTGATTGCCTACATGAGTATAGGGGAAGCGGAAGACTACCGCTATTACTGGCATTCTGAATGGGATACAGCTCCGCCGGCCTGGCTGGGGGCGGAGAATCCGCGCTGGAAAGGAAACTATAAAGTTGAGTATTGGAACAGGGACTGGCAGGATATTATTTTCGGCAGCGCGGAGAGCTGTTTGGGGCGCATTCTTTCTCAGGGATTCGACGGGGTGTATCTGGACATTGTTGACGCCTTTGAGTACTACGAACAGTTTTAAGAGGGGTCTTGCTCCGGTTCTGTGTTGACCAGTTCTTCAATTTTCTTAATTTTCAGGCTGAGGCTGGCGCGGACGCTTTCCAGGGGGTGAGCGGAAGCAAGTTCCCTGAAGGCGGTCAGGCTTTCGCGGACTTTTGCTTCGCTTAATTCTATTGCTTCTCTTTTGCTGTGCCGGCGGTCAAATTTCTGCGCCACGTCTCTGAGGCGGGGTTCTCCCTTGAGGCGGGCGTGCAGCCGGGCCAGTTTTAAGGGAACAGCTTCTTCTATCAGCTGTTCCCGGCCTTCGCCTATTGTCTTGTCTGCCAGTTCGGAGAGGTAGTGGAACATGTTTGCCATCTTTTCCTGGGCGTCTTCGGGTTCCGGGGAGTCTTCGGGTTCCGGGGAGTCTTCGGGTTCCAGAGTTTCTTCAGGTTCCGGAGAGTCTTCCAGTTCCAGAGTTTCTTCAATTTCAAGGATGTCTTCTGGCTGCCAGGGTTCTTCCGGTTCTGCCGTGCTGCCATTCGGTTCCTGTAACAGTTCCTCCGGCAGGGTGTTTTGCCGGGGATTCTCTTCTGTGTGAAAGACCAGTTCCGCGTCGGGAGAGGACAGAGGTGCTTCTTCAGAAAGCTCTTCCGAGAGCGCGTCGCTTTGCGGTTCAAAGGCCGGATCCCCGTTTTCTTCAAGAAGTTCTTCTTCCTCAATGGCTAATTCTTCGGTTATTTCTTCCTGAACGGCTGCAGGGTGAATATGCTGGTGAATAATCTGCGGAGGAGGCGGTTCGGCAGGCTGCGGGGGCATATGGATATGAATGGGCTGCTGCGGCGAAGCGCCGGCCGGCGGAGCCGGGCCGGGCGGTGCGGACGGAGCTGTTCCTCCTGCCTGCGGTGCTGCCGGGACAGCCTGCGGCGCGCTGTAAGGGGCCGTGTTGTGGTCTCTGGAACCTCCGGGGGGGAGGAATCCGGGAAAGCTTTCCGGGCCGGCGTTGTTCGGTTCGTTTCTCCGGGACTGGAAGGCGGCAAACTCCGTATATGTTTCGTCCAGATCTTCTATGTCTTCGTCCAGAAAAACGGTTTCTTCTTCTTCGTTGATACGGATAACCGGCTCCATGGCGTTGATATCCAGAAGTGAAAGGGCGTCTTCTTCTTCCAGAGGAATTTCAAGGGGTACGGATCTGTTTCGCCGGCCGGTTTTTTCGTTTCCCAGAAAACTGAGCATTTTTCGGCTCAGCTGCTCGGTGCGTTCGCTGAACAGCTGAGCTTTTTCGGCTTCCAGCGCCTCCGTTGCTTTTTCATAGAGTCCGAGAATGTCGTTGAGAGAGGTTAGATCTTCCGCTTCTCCCCGGTTTCCCAGAACGTTTACAGCCTCTTCCAGTTTATTGAGAGCTTTGTCTTTGTCTCCCATGCGGCTGTAAAGAGAAGCAAGGCTGACCAGATCGCCGGTGTTGCCCGGTTCGCTTTCGGCCGCTTCTTCCTGAAATTTTGCTGCTTCTTCCGGAGCTTTTTCTGCCAGAATGCCTGCCAGCAGACGGCGGCTCTGGGCGTCGTCCGCGTTGCCGGAAATAAGTTCTCTCAGAAGCCGTTCGGCGTCGTCCGGCTTGTTGACGGCCAGATCAAGTTTGGCCAGATCGCGGACGGCGTCTGCGTCGTGAGGCAGCTTGCGGAGTATGGCTTCGGCTTCGCCGGGACGCTGGGTTGCCATGTAGAGTTCGGCCTGAGCGCGCAGGGCGTCGCTGTGATGGGGATCGCGTTCCAGAACATGCATAAGGCTGCGTTCGGCGTCTTTCCAGCGGGAAAGACTGGTCAGCGTTTGTGCCATGCGTACCCGTATTTCCGGATTGCCCGGGTGGAGTGTAACCTGTTTGTTGAGTTCTTCCAGGGCTTCATTGAGCTGATTGGAATCCCGGTAGGAGTCGTGCAGGTTCAGCGCGGCCCGGACGTAGCCGGGTTCCTGTTTGAGCGCCTTGCGGAAACAGCTGCGGGCATCTTCCGAACGTCCTATTTTATCGTATATAACGCCCAGATTGTTCAGCGCGCTGATGTTGTCCGGATCGTTTTCCAGAAGATTCCGGAAGGTCCGGGCCGCTTCATCTTCGCGGCCCAGTTCCTGAAGAACAATTCCCAGATTGTTCAGTCCCGGACTCCAGCCGGGATGGCTTTTCAGGGCCTGTTCAAAGGATTCGCGGGCCTCTTCCCATTTTTTTTCTTCCTGATACACGCGGCCGATGTTGAAGCGCAGGGAAGGATCGCCCTTGTCGGCGGACAGGCCGCGCTTGAACACTTCAAGAGCTTTGGATTGTTCTTTTCTGGCCTGATAGAGTGTTCCCAGATTGTTGTATGCCGGGGCATATTCGGAGTTAATGGCTATGGCGCGGTTGTAGGCGTTAACAGCTTCGTCGAGGCGGCCGGCGGCTTTATGCAGGTTTCCTATGTTATAGGGAATGTCCGGCCGGTTTTCCGCGAAGTTTTCCGCTTCCTGAAAAGCGGCCAGAGCTTTTGAGTCATCTCCCCGGCGGCGGTGGAGCACGCCCAGGTTGTTCCATGCTTCCGCGTTAACAGGATCAAGGTCGAGAACCCGCATCCATGCTTTTTCCGCTTCTGTCAGGGAGCCCCGCCGGAAGGCTATTTGTCCGGCCAGAAGATAGGGAAAGGGTTTTTCGCTTCCGCCGGAAGAAAAGGCCTGATCCAGCCGCTGTTCAGCCAGATTGAGGTTGCCCAGCTGAAAAGCGCGTATGGCGCCGGAGAGGTATTCAATCCATGTTACCGGAGTGGCGGCCTTGTTTTTCATGGGTGAAAATATATCTCCCTTGAGGGCTTGCTCAGAGCCCTGTAATCTGACGGCGCACGGGTTTCCGGGCTGGGGGCTCCCTCGCTCCACGCGGCTCTGATGGATGAGTATATTATGCGGTCTACGGTTGTTTCCGGCCAGAGGTATTCCTGCCGGCCGCTTGTATTTCCGGGAATGCGGGGAATCCACAGGGTGCCGCGGATATTGCTTTTTTTGTGAACGGACGCGTAATCGCCGGGGCGGGGGCCCCAGGAGATCCACCAGCCGGCAACGTCTTCTTCCACTTCCGTATTCCAGGAAAGAAGGATGCGTCCGGAATTGTCGCGGACCCAGTTGTAATCCTGGGGCGGACGGGGCGGCAGGCGCGGGGTATAGTTTACTTCCAGCGCGGAGAGAACCGGAGCCAGGTCGGCCGCGGGGTCGGGGTCCATAATGTATCCGATAATAAAGTAGCGTCCGGTAAGCGGCCGGGGCGCCTGCCAGATGTACCAGTTGCCGAAACCGGTGGGATCCTGCGGTTCTTCTTCCATTTCCAGGTGTATCCACTCGGGAGACCCCGGATTGGGAAAGCCGGCAGATTCGGCTTCTTTTCGGGAGTCGAGGGCGCGGGCATAAAAGCGGACTCTGGCGGCCTGGGGTCTTTGAACCCGGACACGGAGGGAACTCAGGGATGATCCCGGATATCCGCTGTCGATGGGAAGGGTTTTTCCCGCGCCGGAGGAGGAGGTTTCCAGGTCGGCGTATCCTCCGGCCGGAGGCCGGACGGCATAGGCGGAAGCCATGCGGAATTCGTCGAAATAGCCGCTGAAGGACGGTGCCAGCAGAAGCGGCTGGCGGGAAAGTGTTCCGATACAGGGCTGAAAGGGCTCTTCGCCTTCCTGTCCGTCCGGAAGGGCGTGAACCATGTCCGAAGCCACGCCGTCCACAAGATATTCCAGCAGCCCCGGAGAGGCGCCGGAGCGCCCGGCACCGGAGTCCAGCTGTTTGAAACGGATACGGTGATGACGCCACTCTCCGGGAATAAGCGGCGGACTTTCCAGCTTCAGGTTCAGGGAACGGTCTATTCCGTGGTGGAAGAAATTGCGGAAGTACCATACCAGACGGCGTTTTTCCACCCGGGCTTCCACGCTTTGAATACGGCCGTTGCAGTCCCGGCCTTCCCAGTAGAAGAATACTTCGCCGCTGCGCAGAGAGGCGGGACGCAGGCGGAAGTCCAGAGTAAAGTCGCCCCACCGCTGTCCGGGCGCCCACATGCTTCCGGCTGCCGGGTAGAGGCTCAGACCGCCGTCTACAGGGCGGATGGAATTTTCTCCGCGGGCCGGATAGCGGTCGGAAATTTCGTAGTTTCCGGCAATGCGGTAGCCTCCGGCCGGATTGGAAATGCCTTCGGAACCGCTGAGCAGCAGCATGTCGGTTTCCGCGGGGGGAATGTCGCCTTCCAGTGTTTCGGTGTTAAAGGGATTGCGTCCCAGCGGGGCCAGGGTAAGGGCCGGGTAGCCTTTCCAGCCGGAGGTTTCCCTCAGGCCCCGCGAGAGGGTGGAACCCCAGCCTTCTTCCGCTCCATAACGTATCTGTTCGGCGTAAGAGAAGGGCGCCGGCAGAACAAAAAGAAGCAGGCTCAGGGCGCAGATAAAAGCGCCGAGGAATTGCAGCGGAAACGGGCCCGGGGCGGCCGGCAGAGGCGACGGCGCCGGAACAGAGCCCCGGAAATGACCGTTGGAGCGGAAAGTCCGGTTCTGCCTGCAGAACGCGCCATGAGAAAAAATATGCTGAAAAAGTCTTTTCGTATTCACTTCCTTTGCTTATCGTTAATATCGGTACATCCTTTATGGCGGATAAATCACGAAAAAGCGACAGTTTATTGGCCAAAACACGGCAATTTCCCCTTTCTCCGGGTGTTTATGTAATGAAAGACAGTCAGGGGACGGTTATTTATGTGGGAAAAGCCGGAAATCTGCGTTCCAGGGCGTCGTCGTATTTTATGGGTGAAGCGTCGGGCAAGCATATTAAAACGCGTTTTCTGGTGGAGCGCGCCGCCGATATAGAGGCCATTCTGACCGCGACGGAATATGAGGCGCTGGTTCTGGAAAACAACCTTATTAAGCGTTATAAACCCCGCTATAACATCAGCCTGAAGGACGGAAAGACTTATCCGGTTATCCGCATTACTACGGGTGATTTTCCCCGGGTGTTCCGCACGCGTCAGATGGTGCGTGATGGTTCGGTGTATTTCGGGCCGTATCCGGATGTGCGGGCGGTGGATGTCTATATTGATTTGATTCACCGGCTTTATCCCCTGCGCCGCTGCGCGAAACTCCGCAGGAGGGAGAGTCCCTGTCTGTACTACCATATCGGCCGCTGTCCGGCTCCCTGTGCGGGGAAGATAAGCGCGGAGGAGTACGGGAAGATGATACGGCGTATCCGGAATCTGCTGGCGGGGCGGCACGCGGGGCTGCGCAAAGCGCTGGAGAAACAGATGAAGGACGCCGCCGCGGAGCTGAATTTTGAACGGGCGGCGGAACTGCGGGATGCCCTGCGATCCATGGACGCGCTTGAAACGGAGCCGGCGGTAATGGACTTCCGGGACGAGGCCCGGGATTATGTGGATTTTACGGCGTCGGGCCGTTATGTGGTTTTCGGGGTGATTCTGATGCGCGGCGGGGCGGTAACGGGCCGGGAGCTGTATACGGGGGAATATGCCGGTGACGCGCGGGACGCTCTGCCGGAGTTTCTGATGCAGTACTATTCGGAAAGGGGCCGTCAGCGGCCGGGGAAACTGTTTCTTCCGGAGCTGCCGGGTGAGCTGGTGGAGCGGTTTTTTGCCGAGGGGCCGGGCGCGGGCGCCGGCGCGGAGAGGGGCGCGGGGGATGGCCGGAAGGCAGGTGCCCGGAAGGGGGCGCTGGATGGCCCGGCCGCCGGCCCGGAAAAGAGCGCGGCTGCCGGCGCGAGGGGCAGGGCTGTTCCACAGATGCTGATTCCTGAAAGCCGGCGGGACATGGCGGTACTGGCCATGGTAAAGCAGAACGCCGCCGCGGAGCTGGACCGGCTGATCCGCAAGGAGGGCGACCGGCCGGCCCTTGAGGAACTGAAGTCTGTACTGGGTCTGCCCCGGCTGCCCCGGAGGATTGAGGGCTTTGACATTGCCCAGCTTCACGGCAAGTACACCGTGGCCTCCCTTATTACGTTTCCCGGTTACCGGCATTACAACATACGGAGCACGGCCGGCGGCATAGACGATTTTCTCTCTATTTCGGAAGCGGTGGCCCGGCGCTATCAGCGGCTGGTGAACGAGGACAAACCGCTTCCGGACCTCATTCTTGTGGACGGCGGGAAGGGGCAGGTTTCGGCGGCCTGGAATGTGTTGAAGGCCCTGGGGCTGGAGAAGAAGGTGCCCCTGGCAGGTCTGGCCAAGAAACATGAGGAAATCTGGCGGCCGGGAGCGAAGGAGCCGGTGCGGCTGCCCCATGGCGATCCGGGACTGCGGGTTCTTCAGTACGTCAGGGATGAAACCCACCGCTTTGCCACCTCACGGAACCAGAAGCTGCGCTCGCGGGAGTTGATGCTCTCCACTCTGGAGGGGGTTCCGGGTATTGGGCCGGCCAAAAGCGCCCGGCTGCTGACAAGGTA
>PDWI01004318.1_pt1 | contig 19191 bp, 17 predicted proteins | sample 1430891 | NCBI WGS metagenome assembly PDWI01 (sample SAMN01162508, study PRJNA174530) | Oral metagenome, whole genome shotgun sequencing project. | biome: Marine environment; feature: Marine mammal; material: Swab sample of the gingival sulcus; isolation source: swab sample of gingival sulcus...
TGATAATGATACCCTGATATGAACACAAAAAACAGATTTTAACAAACTATTTTCGAAAAAATTAATTCAGGTAATCGCCACTTGACTGAATAGTTACGGATTGATTTTTTATTAAGCATTTTTCCCTTTCTCTAAAAAATATTCAATGGTTTTTAACAAATCTTCTTTACAAGGTATTTTATAACCCTTTGCTGATACTCTCTATACAGTCAAAGACCACATTAGTGTTTAAACCGACCCGGATATTATATCTGGCTAATCTAAGCACAAGCTATAGTCGCGATGCTAACTATTCTTTGATCTTTTTGTTCAAGTAACCTATAATATCCAATTATATCAAAATATCGCTTGCCTGTTGAGCGATTTTCTTCATTCGCTATTAAGAGCGCGCTCGGTAAGCGTAGAATTAATGCCTCGTTAGGAAATATCCATTTCACACACTCTCTGCGCTTGATTTCTTAATGCAACAGCTCTATTCCATTAATCGTCCGCAGCCGATTGCTATAATACTTCAGAAATATCAGTTTACTGTTATATCGTCAAAAGCTTCATCACATTTTTTGTCAATTTGCAAGCTATTTCTTCTTATGTTTCTTTTATCGTATCTTTCATCGCGCTAGCTACTTCGAGTGTCTTAGCTTCATATTAATTGTTTGAGAACTTGTTTTAGCGCCAACTGTGTTTTTCGGTCTTACATCTAGTTCTTTCCTTCTAACCCTCTATTATTAGTTTCATCTAAATAAACCCGATACTCTTTCCGTTAGTAATCTAGCAATAGTAACGTTTTTATTCCGTCATTTTTATAAATAGATAAATCCTTTTCTCACAGATCACCTACCCCAATTAAGAAGATATAAATTTACTTTTTATCATTCTAATAATAATATCAGCATCATCAATTTTCATGAAATAAACTACTGCAAAGTATATAATAATACCAATGCCTATAGCTAGCGCAAGTGCTAAAGTTTTGGAGAATAATAAAATAAAATAATTGAAGCTCAACTTAGCAAGAAAAGCCATCACTAAAGAAGCAATGAATATTTTTAAAAATGAAGCCAGAATCTTTCTAATCCCAAAGTCTCCAATTTGTTTTCGTAAACTAACGAATAAAAGAAAAGCAGTAAAAGTAGCCGCTATCGAAGTCGCTAATGCCAATCCTCCTATCCCTAAATATTTAGATAAAACAATATTTAATACGATATTTATTAAAACACCAATCGCCGCATTGATCATTGGCGTCTTGGTGTTTTGCAATGAATAAAATGCCCTTGATAATACATCTCTAAACCCAAAACCAAGCATTCCAAAAGCATAAAAAAACAATGCAACTGAAGTCATTTGAGCAGCACTCGCACCAAAAGCACCTCTTGCAAACAATATACTTATTATTTCTTCACTAAATATTAATGTTCCTAGCGTTATTGGTAATACAAAAATAATAATAGTATTAACTGATTCTCTTATTATTTTCTTTATCTCGCTATAATTATTTTTACTTGCATAAGAGGACATCATTGGATAAGTAGCAGTAATAATTGAAGTCACAAACAAACCCTGAATAAAAAGATTTAATCTCGAAGCATAGTTTAATGCCGAAATTGCTCCAACTGCTAAAGACGAAGCAATTGTTCTATCTACCAATACGTTGATTTGATTAACAGATGTCCCAAGTATAACAGGCAATGCAATAAAAAGTATATTTTTTATACGCTCATCTTTAAAATCAAAAAAAAATGTATAAGTAAATCCTGTTTTTTTTATAAATGGTACCATTAAAAAAAATTGAGATGCCATCGCGAGTAAAGTTCCTATTGCCAATATAATATAGTTACTTTTAGCTGCTATCACAATAGAAATAATAACAATAACATTAAGCGGGAATCCAATCAATGCCGGTATTACATAATTGTTTTTTATTTGAAGGTAACCGCTAAAAATTGATATAAGTGCGTTAAAATACATTGCAAATAGTGTGATTTTTGTAAACTTAACAGTAATATCCAAAGTTTCACCTGAAAACCCCATAGCAAAGAATCGAACAATAGATTGAGTAAAAATCATCCCCAAAACAAACCCAACACTAACAACTACTAAAATAATATTAGTGAAATTACTAGTAAATCTAGCAGCTTCTGCTTCTCCTGATTCATCTAATACTCGACTCTGCATTGGTATATAAGCAGTAACAATACCTGTTCCTATTAATCCAAAAATAACACTCGGAACCACTAACGATATAAGATAAGAATCGCTTATACCAGATGCACCAAAAAAATAAGACAATACCAAATCTCTACCAAATCCAAATAATTTTGAAAAGAGAGTTATAACCATTAACAAAAATGCTGTTTTTTTCATATACTACCTTTTCCAACAAACAAAACTACTCTATACTTTTTAATCGACTAGTATCATATTAATGTTATTTCTTACTGTATTAAAACTCTCATTTTCAGCAAACAAATGCCGTGCTATAACTTCCATTAATATAAAATCATTTTCATAATCAATGTCCAATACTGCCGTGTCAACCATTTTTATAATATCCATTTTGCCTTCAAAGATTCCTTTACCACTGATTAAAAAATCAGGAGTATAGGCATACATAGACGCATTCATATCAAAAATCTCAGGAGCTTGTTGACGCGTATTATAATTTGATTTAATAACGCGTTTATATCCCTCTTTTGTTTTCATAACCATATTAAAATATGGGTTCCGTCTCGCAGTAGTCACCGAAAAAATCACGTCTGCATTATTGTTTTTTTTCTTCTCAACTAAACTTTCTACATCATCAAGCGTTCGTAAGGGTGAAGTGATGTCTAGGTCAATAACCATATCGTAATCCTTATTTAATCGTGTTTTTATTAAAATATAACTATTCTCAATTACTTTTATTTTAGGTGTATCATCAAGTCCTAGCGTCTTGTCTCTTTCTATGATTTCAATTGGGTAATTTAATCCATCTTCAAATAATTTAATCAATTCCAAACTATCAGTGTTCAAAACAACGTCACACGAATAATCAGAATTGTTTTTTATAAATAAATCAATAACCGAAATCGTATAAAAAGGTAGCGGAAACCCTAAAAAATCTTTTAAATTTTTATTTTTAATCCCCTTTGATCCCGCTCTACCACATATCGTAAATAATATATTCATTATAACTTCCCTCCCTTGGCAATTTTTAAAGTTGTCAATGCAGTATTTATATCATTATTATTACTTACTTTACCCTCTAAAATATCAAAAAAATTTTCCATTTCTTTGATTTGATAATCATTTCTCTCTTCCTTAAAATCTATAATTATGTCTTCAGTCAAAAACCGAACTTCACTATTCAATATATCGCAAATTATCGTATCAGTATTAGTGAATAGTTGTAGCTGCCTAATTGATTTTCTCCCAAAGTAATCTAAATGAACTTCTGCTAATTTATCTTTGTATTCAGCAATATAAATTGATAAATCATCACTATCTATCTCTAAATGCGAAAATTTCCCCCGGTAATTTTCGACGCTACTTGGCTTACCAAATAAATATAAGAGGTAATCCCATTCGTGTATAAGATCGATTGAAACACCACCACCTTGCGATAAACGAGCGCTGTAGCTCTTTCTATAATCTATTGATGGACGCCAATCTGGTAAATAGCTGGAAGAAATCGCTCTAACTGAGTATATCGAACTTAAATCCATGTTATTTTTTATATATTGAATAACCGCTGTATACCTTAGAGGACAAGCGACGTATTGAATACTTTCATCTTTAAAATTAAAACCCGATATATCTTCACATTTATCAAAAACAGGCTTTTCTATAAAAAAATGCTTTGCCTTTTGGCTATACTGCTTAATTGTTTGATAATGTAAACGGGTGGGATTAGTTATAAAAAGCACATCATAATCATCAGGAACAATATGATAATCGGTGTAAAAATTTGTAACCAAAGATGATAACTCATGCTCAACAATCGTGCTACTTTTTCTCCTAATTAAATCAACCGAATAATTTATTCCTCTGTTTTTAAGTACTTTATCAATATTAGTAAGATGCCTTTTGCCAATTGAACCTAATCCAATTATTGCAATTTTATACTCTTTTTGCATATCTAAGCCTCAATCTCATCAATTAAACTTAAAATATTTTTATCTTTCTCAAAGCTGTATATTGGATTAGTCTCATTATCTATTGCTTCAAAAAATGCTTCGATTTCATTGTAATAGGCATTTTCAACGACAAATTTACTGTATTGGCTCTGCTGATCTACTTTCTCGTATAACAAGACATCTTCAAGCTGCTTACTTTCCAAATTTAGCACTTTAAGACCTTCGGCTGACCCATCCCAAGCTAAATACAAATTTTCTCCAAAGACTTCAAGATTCCTAACCGCTTTTCTCGTAATGACATCCACCGCTAGTAGTCCCTTATGTCCAGTTTTATGCTCCAAAATTAATATATAATTATCATTGTAATCAAGGTTTAAATTGCTATTTTTGCTTTTTTTAACAGTTATATCTTTTATTTCGCCAAACACCTCAACAATCCATGGTAATTCAATCGCAAATATTTCTCTACAACCATTCGTTCTTTTATCCCCGACAAAAAAATCCTTGTAACTTTCCCACGGATGCCAATCGGGTAAATACTGTCCAATGTGATAAGTATAATTTAAATTTTCGCTTTGTTCTTGAACCAACTGATTGATTTTTTTTATTTCAGCGCGATATAAAAATGTAGATGATAAAAATAATACTCTGCTATTTTGCTTTGCCAACTTAACGTTTACATCGTATTTTTGATCGACTAAATTCAACTCTGTAAAAACGTGTAAACCCGCACTTAAACATTCATATATTATTTCGGCATGAGACAAAGGCGATGTACAAATAAATGCACAATTCGCTTCTTCCTTTACCAAAGCACTGTTTAAATCATGCGTCACAGATATCCCAAATTCTGACTTAGCCTTTGCTCGCCTCTGTCCATTTAAATCGACTCCAATAATATGATATGATTTATTATATTGCTGAATAAGGCGAATTCTTCTCCTCCCCATCGAGCCTAGACCAATTACCAATACATTCACTTGGTTACCTCACAATCATAAAAAGATTTCTTTAGCTTTATTCTTTTGTGCATCAAATACTCTTTAATTACATCGCAAATTTTCTGTGATGTGTTTTCTTGGATATAGGGATTAACAGTAGTTATTAATTCTTGTTTAAACAATTCGTCCTGAGCTTTGTCAATAGCAGCTTGAATAGATAATTCAGTTGGATCACAATTAATAACACTAGATGTTTGCACTCTCCCCTTTTGTCTATCACCAATGTTAATTGTCGGTATGGCAAAACTAGGTGCTTCTATAATTCCACTAGAAGAATTTCCTATAACCATTTCACAATACTTAAGTGCACTTAAATACCTTTTTCTGCCCAGCGACGAAAATTCAAAAATATTGTTATTCTGCTCAGCGTATTGTTTAATATTTTGATTAATAATTCTACCTTCGGCATCAGCATTAGCTAATGTGAAAATAAAATTTAACGTTTTATTTTTCTTACATACCTCAAGTAGTGCTGTTATTTGTTTAATGGCACTACCTCTTTCAAGAGTAACCGGATGAAATGTCACAACTGCATACGGTTTTGTCAAATCAACATTTAAACTATTAGCTAACATTTCTTTCGACATGAGTTCCTCATTTAATGCATTTTCTGCACCAATTGCGCCGACATTAAAAACACGTTCCGGCTGTTCTCCTAATTGTATAACTCGATTGCGATATACTTCGGTGCTCGTAAAATGAAGATGACTCAATTTCGTTATGGCGTGCCGAATCGACTCGTCAATAGCCCCTTCAGTCGTTTCACCGCCATGCAAATGCGCAATTGGTATTCCGCAATTCATTGCAACCAAAACCACCGCTATAGTTTCATAGCGATCTCCCAGCACGACTAATAAGTCAGGTTTAAGTTTTTCGAAATATTCTGCAAATCCAATCATAGCAAGCGCCATCGACTTTGAAATTGCAGAAGCTGTATCTGAGCTTAACAAGATTTCTATTTTCTTATCAATTTCAAAACCATCTGCTTCAATTTCGCGATAAGTTAACCCAAACTCTGGCGATAAATGCGCACCAGTCACAACAATTTTCACATCAAATGTCGAAACCTTATTTAACTTATCAATAACTGATTTTAGTAAGCCATATTCTGCTCTAGTAGCTGTCAGCACGCTAATTACTTTTTTCATAATATAATCAACTCATCCTCTTCAAAATCTCGTTTAGCTACCTGACCAATAACATCAAACCATTTCATCGGTGTTATGCCGTTACCTGGTCTTTTTACCGCTAAGTTGTCTTCTGTAAATACTTGTCCAGCTTTAATAATCTTTCTAGCAACGATACTCTTACGTGCTACTGCCATATTCTTAATTTCAGACGCTGCAGGTTGTTTTACACCATCGCCCAATGCCACTTCAATATTTCTGATGGCATCTACCATTGCTTTTAGCTCATCTGGCTCAAGACTGGCCTTGTGATCTGGCCCCAACATGTTTCTATCTAATGTAAAATGCTTTTCGATAACAGTTGCTCCCATTGCCACAGCAGCAATCGGAACCTCAATACCTTTAGTATGGTCAGAGTACCCAATTTTAACCGAAAAAGTATCTCTTATAGTTTGCATTGCTTTTAAGTTAACATCACAAAATGGCGTCGGATACTCAGTTGTGCAATGTAAAACAGTTATTTCTCCGCAGCCATTCTTCTTCAATACACTAATTGCAGCTCCTATTTCTGATATATCCGCCATACCAGTTGATAGAATAACATCTCTACCTGTCTTCGCCACAGCTATTAAATATGGTAAATTTGTTATCTCTCCTGATGGTATTTTCAAAATAAGAATATCTAATGCGTCTAAAAAACTAATACTTTCTAAGTCAAAAGCCGTCGATAAAAACATGACCCCCTTTTCCTCACAGTAGGCTTTTAAAGCTTTAAACTGGACATAACTAAGTTCTAATTTCTTTATCATCTCGTACTGACTTTCATCTGCATCAGTAGTCCTTTTTTGATACTCCGCTTTTGGAGCGCTAGCAGATACCAAATTATGAGCTTTAAAAGTCTGAAATTTTATGCAATCGACACCACACTCTATTGCCTTATCAACTAATTTAAGTGCAGTTTCATAATCTCCGTTATGGTTAACACCTGCCTCAGCAATAATAAATACACCCAAACTCACACCCTCCCTAATCTATCTCCTATTTTGATCTTCCCTTCATATTCAAAAACATCTAGCCTCAAAGTAGTATCTAATGTTTTGACAATATAACCGTTATCAACTTTTCCTACTATCTGTCCAGGTATTCCTATATACTCCATCGCCCCATCTATCATACTAACTTTGTTAATTTTAAATTCTTTTCCATTTAAGGTTGTTCTTGCCATCGGACCAGGTAAACAAATCGCTCGTACAAAATTAAAAATTTCTCTGCTCGTTTTATGCCAATCAATGATTTCATCACCTGATGTCCTTTTTCCACAGTAAATCCCCAATTGATGTATACTTTCTTGCTTTGTGATTCTTTCTTCGCCTTTGATAATCAGATTAATCGCTTCATGTAAAATACTAGCGCATTCTGTATAGGCTATTTCTAACAAGCTAGCATAATTATCTTTATCAGTTATAGGATAAGTATTTTGTAAAAGGATATCACCTGTATCAATTCCTTCATCTACATAGTGAACCGTTATTCCAAATTCTTTTTCATCATTAATCAATACCCAATTCAAAATATTCCTGCCTCTGTAAAACGGCAATTTGCCCGCATGACAGTTAATAATGCCTTTTTCGGGCATATCAATAATATCTTTTTTAAATATTTGATTAAACGACATAGATACAAAAAGATCGCAATGATAGCTCTTGAGCGTTTTTAAAAATTCCGCTGAATTAATATTAGAATGTCTTAGATAATCTATTCCATTTTCTTCAGCCATTTTTTTTAATATCTCATCTGTTGTATCATTACGTACACATATAAATTTTATAATAATATTAGGATCTCTATTAAGTAAGCGAAACGCATTATGTCCCCATACACCATCAGCAAAATAACCTATTTCTAACAAATTTATACACCTCCTTTATTTGTTATTATTTCTTTTCTCATCTCTTCCATTTCGTCAAGCTGTCCCATGTCTAACCAACTTTTTTCGCTAATCGGATAAACGCCAATTTTCGATCCGCTTTTTTTATACTTTTCAATAATATCAGGAAACCCAATAACCATGTTTTCTTCAAGTTCGTCAATAACAATCGGGTCAACTATATACATACCAGTGTTGGTAAAAAAAGTCAATTCAGGCTTTTCTTTCATACTCTCAATTTCACCCTTTTCACTTATTTCAATGACACCATAAGGTATTTTTATATTTTTTAGTGAGCATACCATTGTTATTAAATTGTTTTGCTCTAGATGATAATTGTAAATTTTTTCATAGTCTGCCTTAATTAGTATATCACAATTGGATAAAACAAACGGCGACGAAATTTTACCCTTTAAAAGAGCTAGACCACCGCCAGTTCCAAGCGGCTCCTCTTCATCAATGTAATCAATTTTGTACTTTCGTTCTATTTCATTAAAATATGCCTTAATCATATTTTTTTTATGATTGACAATCAAGAAAAATTGCTTACATCCACTGTGGTGAAAACGATTAATGATATGTTCGGCAATCGGTATTTCCCCAATTGGAATCAGTGGTTTAGGAAGTATTTTAGTATAAGGATACAATCTCGTACCCAACCCCCCCGCCATTATGACTACTGGTAGATTAAGGTTGCGATTTAATTCTAAAGCTTCATCATGTAAAAACACAACTGAGACAATATTACCTTCATCACTCAATAGTGGTAATGCCTCAATACCGTGTTGTTCCATAACCGCTTTAGCTATTTCACGTTCACTTTCTGATAGTGATTTTGGACTATAATTAGCAACATCTTTCACTTTGGCATCTAAACTGCCTTTTTTAAGAATCCAACGTCGAATATCGCCATCTGTTATCGACGCCACAAAGCGATTATCACGCGTCACAAAGAGAACCTTTTTAGCAACTTCGTCTAACTGCCGTATTGCTTCTAGCATTGACTTCTGTTCATCTATTAAAAACTCTAAAATTACCATTTCTATCCCTTCATCAATAATCAAAGCAACTATTATACTGCTTTTAAACAATCGATAACATACTGAACATCTTCTGCCTTAAGATTAGAACTACAGGGAATATTAACAACTGATTGTAAATACACTCTAGCATTTTCAATCTGATAAGCCTGATTGCCTTTATAAGGTTTCTGATCGTTAATAAGCCCCCAAATAGGTCTAGATTGTATTTTTTTTGATGCCAAATAGTCAATTAATTTATCTCTGTCCAAAGCAAAATCTGGTTCAATACAAAGTGTATAGAACCAATAGTTAGGTCGAATATCATCTTTAAAATCTAACAAACGCAAACCCCTAATAGCAGTTATTTCTCGTTTGTAAAAATAATAATTTTGTTTCTTTATCGCAATAAAGTTCTCTAATTGCTCAAGTTGAGCAAGACCTAGCCCAGCCTGAAGATTTGTCATACGATAATTGTAACCAATAACATCGTGCGTATAATAGACCGGATCTGTTTTAGCCTGCGTCGTCAAATGTTTCGCTTGTTTCAGTAATGTTTCATCATTAGAAACAATCATACCGCCGCCACCAGTAGTGATAATCTTATTTCCATTAAAAGAATACACCCCAACATCGCCAATTGTCCCAGCGTATTGCCCTTGATAAGTTCCTTTAAGATAATAACTTCCAATCGCCTCTGTAGCGTCTTCAATAACTTTAAGATTATATTTCTTTGCAACTTTCATAATATTTGACATATCAGCCATATTACCAAAGACATGAACAACAACAATTGCCTTTATGTGCTTTTTTGTTGCTTTGTTAATTAACTTTTCGTCAATAAAATCACATTCATTTTCGCAAAACTTTTTTAACTTTTTTTCATCTATAGTGAGAGAATCATCACAATCCATAAAAATTGGTTCTGCTCCAGTATATTTCACCGGATTAACTGCAGCAATAAATGTCAGCGTTGGTACAATCACTTCATCATCTCTCGAAACGCCACACACTTCAAGCGCAATGTGTAGCCCAGCAGTACCGCTTTGGCAAGCAACTGCCCCTTTACATTTGACATATGCCGCTATTTTGTTTTCAAATTCATTAATGTACGCACCTCCCGTTGAAACCCATTCTGTTTCAACGGCGTGGGTTACATAGTCAAGTTCTTTGCCCTTGAAATTAGGTACAGATAAAGGTATGAATTTTTGATTCATTTTACACCGCCAAACTAAATATTATATATATCTGTCTTGTATTTTTCCATATTATGTTTAAAAAACTCAATTGTTTCCGCCAGTCCTTCAGCAAACGTGTACTGAGGCGCCCAGTCGGTTAATGTTTTTATTTTTTTGTTGGCTCCAAGCAGACGGTTGACCTCGCTTTTTTCTGGTCGTAGGCGCTGCTCATCCGTAACAATCTTGGCTTGTGGATTTATTTGCCTAATTAATTCTTCGGCAAGCTGACCTATTGAAATTTCATTTTGTGTTGCAATATTTATTTCTTCACCAATTGTGTTAGCTGCTTTGGCTATCTCAATAAATCCGTTTGCTGTATCTTTTACATAATTAAAATCACGCGTTGGCGTCAGCGAGCCAAGTTTAATTTCTTCTTTACCTGCAAGTAGTTGTGTAATAATCGTCGGGATAACCGCCCGTGCCGATTGTCTGGGACCATATGTATTAAATGGACGCACGATGGTTATTGGCATTTCGAAACTGCGGTAAAATGATTCCGCTAGCCTATCAGCACCAATTTTGGTAGCTGAATATGGCGATTGCCCTTGATAAGGGTGCTTTTCATCAATTGGTACATATTGTGCAGTGCCATACACTTCTGATGTTGATGTGATCAACACGCGACTAGTATTCAAAGTACGCGCCGCTTGCAAAACATTAAGCGTACCTTTAATATTGGTATCAACGTAAGCATCGGGGGAATGATAGCTAAATGGTATCGCAATCAACGCTGCCAAATGATATACTTCATCAATACCTTGTAAAGCAGTTCTAACGCCATTTGGATCACGTATATCTCCCGTAAAGACTTCAATTTCATTTAAAACATCTTTTGGAATAGTATCCAACCATCCCCAAGAGTTAAAAGAGTTATAATAGGTAAACGCCTTTACCTTGTCCCCTTTTTTAACTAACGCTTCTGTTAAATGGCTACCGATAAAACCATCAGCGCCTGTTATCAACACTTTTTTCATCCTTCATCTCCAATTCTACTGTTTTCACAAAATTCACTTTCCAAATAAATCCACGAAGACTTTCTATTAAAAATTCTTGTTATACATTCTAATAATACCATATCTATAATAACAAAATCAAAGTATATAAAATTATGCACTGCAATAAACGGAGCTATAAAAATTGACGATAAAACAAACATAATAATCGCAAAATCAAAACCACCTGACTTTTTCGGTCTCTCTAGCTTAATTATTACAGTCCCAAGTATAACCCCATATATAAAACCAAAAAATATCATTCCAACTATTCCAAAATCATAAAAAATGGATCCCGGTAGTGAAACAAATAATCCGTAAAAATGGTACCCCTGTGGTTCAGTACTCAGAACACCCATCCTATAAAAGAAATGCATCAAAGAATATGAAAAAACTATCCCTTCACGTTTATTTAAAAGAAGCACCCCTTCAGATGTCCATTGACTATGTATTAAGTACGTTACAGCAGAAAAAAAATGGTAAATTATACTATCATCTGAAAAAAAATTTGTGAAGAACGAATAATAAACTTCTTTAACTTTTCCACCTAAATCGAGAATAAATATCTCAAATAAAGTTCTTGAATCGAATTTTCCTAGTTTAGAACTTGATTTGAAAACTGTTAAAACATATGAAATTGCCAGTATAAAAAACACAAAAAACTTCTTATCTGTCTTTTTTTTGTTGCTAATTGGCACTATTTTTTTCCCTTTTACAAAGCGCAAAAAAGATGTACATAAAAGAAGGAAAACTTGGATGAAAATTATCGACCTAGACCCGTTCATTGCCGCAAAAACAAAAACAGCAGAAGCAGATAAAATAAGTCTTTTTAATCTAATTTTTTTATTAATATTCTCCCAATAAAGGTAAAGTAAAATAACCGTAATAAAAGCCATAGGAACCATCACATTTCCCAACACACTCAATATTTTTGAGTATATTGATGGTGATACAGCGTTTATCCATTGATATCTAGCATGCCTCAAACCTAAAGAATAATCGATCTTTTTAAGCACGACTCGGTCAAACAAAATAAATAGCATTCCCCAAAAACCTAATATGGATGAAATATTCAACAGAAAATACAATTTTTTCATCGTTAACAAATCGGATTTTTTATAATGAGTAAATTTCTTTTTTTTCAGAGAAGAAACAACCAACGAAACACTAATAACTACAAAATAAAAAACTGTATTAATCAAAAATCTTTCTTTCCCTTGATTATAAATAGAACTAGCCGGCAAGATGACTTCTAATAATAAAGTGAATAATTGAATTAATACAAAGAATTTAAAAAACGAAATAAACACATCTCTTTTATTGGTAATAATTGTTTTTTTCACTAATAATGCCCCGCTGGTAAAATGTCTCTTATAAGATCAATTAAACTAAGAATACCTCTTCTTTTAATCTCGTAACCATCTTTTCCTTCTTCACTAACCTCACAATCAGCAAGCGCGTTCCAATTTTTGCCATTAATCTGCTCTATAACAACATCTTCGAAATTGCTTTCACTTCCGTATTCACTAACATACGAATCAATATAACCTTGATGGAAATATTTTAAAATCAAATCTGATACTTTGCTAGAATCTACATAATTATTCTTTAAAGCATTTTTTTTCCACACTATATCATAGAATTGTTCAAATCGAGCATGATAATTATATAAATATCTAATAACCCTTCGTTGAATTACACTCGGATCTATTTTTTTTGTATCGAATTCAAACTCTTTTATGTCTTTTTCATCAAAAACATTTATTGTAAAACCTGCCTTATTATATCTACTTCTACCAACAGAAATAACAGTTTTACCTAATATAGCTGCTTCAATGCCCGCAGTCCCTCCATTTACCAATACAATATCAGCTTCCTTGATTAAATCTAAGGTATTTTCATCATCAGCGCTAGCTATGGTATATATCCCTAATTTATTTGCCCATTTAGTATAATGGCTTTCCGAACTATCCCCCTTACCCAAAGCCCCTAAATTTTCATGCCAAAAAGGGTGACACCGCAAAACACAATCAGAATAGTTTACGCCAAGTTTCTCTATTACTTTTTGATATCCTTCAGTATAATCATCTGTCCAATGTACACGCCAATCTTCACTCCCAATAAACTCATATTTGCTACTAGGCGTTATTAACACTTTTTTTGTTCTAATATTTTCAATAGGCCAAGTAGTTTTTTTACTCGAAAGATTATGAGTCCTCCATAGTTTCTGTTTTTTTAAAAACATTTCTCCAATTATTTTGCCAGAAAATACAGATTGATCTTTGGTCAAATACAAATCTTTATATTTGGTGTTAACTTTATTAATAAATTCGAGTGACAAACAATCCGAATTGTAATTAAGAGTAACACCATTTAAGTGGTTTTCTATCGAAATAAACGGTATAGCACTGTTTTTCAGCGCTAAAACAACCGCTCTAGTAAGATCCAGCCTTCCGTTAAAAACTAATACACCTTCAATATTATTTTCGTGTAACCAATCTAAAGTGTTTTGGTATACAATCTCTACCGCTTGAACAAGTTTCAATCTAGTTGCACCAGAAATTATACTATCTATTTCACTTTCGTTTTCAATCCTGCCTAAACTGGCAATTGTCGAGTTAATAATATAATTGATATCATCTTTATTAAGTTCTTTTTTTCTCTTTTTATTTATATAATAAATTTTTTCTTTCTTAACATATGAGCTCAATCCACCTATCATACACTTGGCGCATTGTATTTTAGATTTTGTTTTACCTTTGAATAAATTATAGTAACATGTCGGCAAATTTTTATTACAGGACAAATAAACACACGAGTGCCCCGCTTCTTCTAGCTGGTTAGATAAATAGACCATATCTTGTACATGTGGTCTATAAGGATACATACTAACTATACCAAATCTCATTTAACCCTTCCTTCTAATCTTAAAAATTTCTGCTGCCATTTAATATACTAATTTCGGTTTATAAGTTCTTATATCAATTAGATTTAGACTTGATTTTTTTGTACTTAGAAACTGAAGCCTGTAAATGTCTAGCTGTATAATAGAATGCACTAAATGGATTAATTCCTACAAACCTGAAAACATTATAAGTCATTCTTATACTTTTAAGTTTATTCCCCGACTTTGAGTTCTTTGAAATTCTGTATATCAATAAAGGCTTATTAACTCCATAGGCGTTAATACCTAACTTTAATATCCTTAACCATACCGCGAAATCTTCATGCATTTCATCTTTTTCCATTTTTATACTTTTGAAAAACTTTTTCTTCACGAGAACAGACGAACACGTAATCACATTTTGATACCTAAGCTTCTTATACGACACTATTTCTGGAACTTCAAACGTGCCTTTATATGGTTGACCATTTTCATCAACATAATTAGAGCCAGTAAAAACGAATTCTGCCATTCTTTTTTTCACAACTTCAAATTGCTTTTCAAGCTTTTCTGGTAGCCACATATCATCGCTATCTAAAAAAGCTATCCATTCTCCAGTGGCAAGTTCAATCCCTCTGTTCCTCGTTGCTGAAACACCTAAATTTTTGTCATTAGGTAATGATCTGATCCTCGAATCTCTTTGACTAAATTCATTGATTATCTTAAGTGTCTCGTCTTTAGAACCATCATCTAAAACTAATAGTTCCCAATTAGAATAAGTTTGGGCTACAACTGAATTAATTGCTTCTGCAATAAATCTTTCACAATTATAGGCTGGCATAATAACACTAACTAATACTTCATTATTATCCATTACTCTTCCCCTTCCGTCACTTGAATAGAATGAATAAAATTACAAGTTTGATAGCTTTCATCGCATTCAGACATTTTCAAATCATAAACCAGGTCGCCAAACACTTTGTTAATAGTATCTATTTTTAATAATCTCAATATAGGGTTAAAAAACTTAGTTAAAATAACTCTCTTTTTATGAGTTTTAGCTATAAACTGAACCAGTTCACTCGTGTTTACATATTCCGCATTCTGTGGAAAAAAAAGCCCCGCAAGATTTTTATCTATCACCAATTTAACAAATTCCGATAAATTATCTATATAAATCATACTTCTCTTATTATTTACCTTTGGGAAAACAGGAATCTTAACTGCTAACCCTGATAGCCTCGTATAATTGCCCCGACATCCTTTGCCATACACTAGAGGAGGTCTCAGTATAGAAACAACAAAAGATTCAGTAGCTAATTCATTTAATAACTTTTCTGCTTCAAGCTTGGATTTTGCATATGGTGTTTTTGGATTAGGTTCAGTATTTTCATCTATAAATCCTCTGCTTTTACCATACACGCCCATTGTGCTTAAAAAAATAAACTGTTTAACACCCTCACTTTTTGCTTTTTGGGCAACCTCTATTGCGAGATCTCTGTTTACTTCGAAATATTTCTTGGTATTTCTTTCTTTTACGTGAACAATTGCCGCAACATGAAAAACAACATCATACTGACTAAAGTCTAGTTTTCTCCAGTTTTTATCTTTCATATCAATAGTATCAATTTGATACTGTTCAGAAGCATTCAACAACCACTTTTCAAAAGACGTTCCTATGTAACTATTTTTGCCAGTTATTAAAATTTTCTTCACTATTTCTTCCTTGATTGTCGCCCGGTTAAATTAACCAATTTGTTATTTAAATACTTTTCCTCACCAAACAGCACCACGCCAATCGTTCTAATTATTATTTTTATATCAAGCCATAGAGTGAAGTACTCAACATAATAAACATCGTATTTATAACGGTCTTGTAAATCTAAGTAAATATTGCCACTCACTTGTGCAAGCCCAGTCATGCCAGGACGCATATTTAACCGCTTTGATATTTCTTCATCGTAGTCTTCTAGTGAAGCAATGCGTTCTGGTCTAGGCCCTACAAGGCTCATTTCACCTTTTAGTACGTTAATCACTTGTGGTATTTCGTCTATTTTTGTTCTTCTTAAAAACTTACCAATGGGCGTTATTCTGTTGTCATCTTTCATAACTTCTTGCCCTTTGACCATTTTTTCAGAGCCTATTTTCATTGTCCTGAACTTATAGACCTCGAAGATTTCTTTATTTTTACCGGGACGTTTTTGTAAAAAGAAAATGGGACCTTTTGATGTCAACTTAATTAAAATAGCCACCAAAAGCCAAATTGGTAAAAACAACACTAGCACAAGTAGTGATAGTACAATATCGAAAAGTCTTTTTATGATTTGCTGCACTTTATTCCTCTATTTCATAGTTAAGCGGTATTAAATAACCATCTTTTAGCTTGATTTCACCTTTTTCGGAACTGATTTCAGCAGACCATATAGTGATTTTCTTATTGTCTTTGTAAAGAAAAGCGCCTGGATAAGGTTTGGTCACAGCTCTTACCAATATTTCTGCTTGAGACATTGTCATTTCAGGCACTATCTCACCATCTTTAGGTTTTCTGCCAGACCATGTTGTCGCCTTAGTTTCATCTTGAACCGACATGACAACTTGGTCATTGATTATCTTATGCCAGTATTCTGAAATTAATTCAACATGAGCACGATTGACACAATCGTACAATTCTGTTGCGGTCGTATTATTATTGAGCAATATTTCAGTTTGCGCGATAATTGGACCGGTATCTACACCTTCGTCTAACTTAAACATTGTCACGCCTGTCTTATCTAACCCTTTAAGAATTGCCCAAGGTATTGCTGCTCTGCCTCTGCCAACCGGTAATAACGTTGGATGCATGCCAATACAACCTTTATTGGGTGCCTTAAGAACTTCTCTTTTGGCAATTTGCGACCAGCCAATAATAAATAACCAATCAATATCGTATTTTTGTAAAGCTTTAAGGACTTCAGCGTCATTAATATTATTTATTTTAAGCAAAGGCGCTTGCTGTTTTTTTGCTATCTCATCTAAATATATTCTACCAGATTTAGTCTTAGCTTTTTCGTCTTTTAATGTTATTAATAAGTCAAGTTTCCCACCTATTTTATAAATTTCTTGAATGCAGCTTAGCCCCAATTGTACACACGTCGCAAATGCAATTTTTTTCATAGTTATATCTGCCTCGCTTTAAATTGATTTAACAATTAATTAAAACCCTCTTCTAAATACACTTTCAAAGCTTTCGGCATACTCCATACCCGCTTGACCGCCCCGATATGCCGCTAACCCCATCAAAGCTTCAGCGCTACGCGGATGTGGATAGGGGCGCATTACCCCTCGATACATAGAAAGGGCTTCTATTTTCTTTTCAATCGCCTCTTTGCCAACCTCTATAAAAGTATTTGGGTTAAATTGATTAACCGCTTTATTGAGTCCCCATTCAGTTGCCGAAGGCACTTCCATAAAAAGCAACTCTTTCAATTGATTAACTTCTGGTCTTCTCTGGAAGAGTCTAACAGCCGCTTGACACGCCAAAGAAGTATGTAAATGATCATTATTTAAATCTACAGGATGATGCGTAAATACGACTTCGGCTTTTGTCGCTTCAATCGCTTTTTCAATAAACTGTACCAGCCTAAGATGCGGTACGGTGTTTAGTTCAATGTTGGGGAATTGTCCTTTTATAACTTTGCTGACCCCTAATATATTCAGCGAATTATTGACATCTTCATTTAGTTCTTCAGTCGCTGGTCTATGATTCCTCGCTTTAACTTCACCAGACATTATACATACATTTACGACATGTCCTTGTTTTGCTAATTTATATATAGTCGCACCTGCCCCTAATACTTCATCATCCGGATGGGCGACAACAACTAGATAGTTCATTTCTTTCCTCTTTTCAATACATTTTCTTGAAATTAGATAAAATTAAAAATTACTTTATATTTCAACTATGTCTCGTTCCTTATACATTAACAATAAAACAAATAGAATTGCTGTTACCGAAATAATTGAATCGTTTATTATCCCAGTAATCAAAAATCCTACAATTGCCAACTTAACAGAATAATCCTTTTTGATAAATCCTATAAGAATTATAGATAATAATCCAACTAAACCTATAAAACCAAAATTAATTAAAGCTTGTAAATAAGTGCTATGGACTTTGTCAACAATTATTCTGTGGTCTCCCATTATCTGTCGTTTATTCAACAAATCAACTTGTGGATAAACTAACGCAAAACTATCCGCCCCATAGCCAAATAATGGTTTATTAATAATGCTAGGAATTGTCCTATCCCATATGTATCCTCGATTTGATAATATAAGTTCATTAACAAATAATTTAGCCACTTTTATAGAATAACTATCTCTAATTTTTCTTTTTAGGATAGAAAACTGTCCCAATTGAGGAAAGTAATCAAAACGAAGAATAGAAAAATGTTTACCTTGGTTGTAGTAATATACGCAATCAACGAAACGACTTTTAAAGTTCAACATAATATAATTTTTTGATGAAGACGTGGGAAACCTCACAATATAATGATCAGAAGCTTCCCATCCGTTTAAAACGTTACTAGCTGCATCCTTGACTTCAATTAGATTTCCTTTTGGTGATATTGTAAACGACTGATCTGTATCAGTGGTTATAATAACATCTTTACCATCAACTTCTACACTTTTAAAGTGATTGGGGTTAGGGTCTTCTGCAAATGCTGTCTTTATCTTTCCAATTTGTTTTTGAGTAATAGGTAATGACAAACCGATTAATATAACCACAATAAGCGCGATTGGCACACCTATCTTAACTATTTTACTAGCTTTTATTTTTGTCGCTAATAACACTGCATATATCAGTATTATAACAACAACAGCCACCAGCCCTGATGTCGACTTTGACCCT
>PDWI01004323.1_pt1 | contig 19185 bp, 16 predicted proteins | sample 1430891 | NCBI WGS metagenome assembly PDWI01 (sample SAMN01162508, study PRJNA174530) | Oral metagenome, whole genome shotgun sequencing project. | biome: Marine environment; feature: Marine mammal; material: Swab sample of the gingival sulcus; isolation source: swab sample of gingival sulcus...
TTTATTGCGCCTGCCAAGCGGATGACAGGTAGGTTCCACTTCGGCGGCAACAATGGTGGAGGTGAGTCCCCTGCCGCCAAGCCCCATCCATTGCTCCGGTACTTCTTCAATCTTTGCCTGTAACTTCGACATATCAACGCGAAAAATCTTATCAGTCATTTTTTCTCCTCTGTTATAGGTACACTCACGAAACAAACCTGACCATTTGCTGTCATTAACTCTTATTCTTTTACAGTAAAATAATCCATTGATTCAATATTACTGTCGTCACAGGTTATTGACTGGCTGATCTTGTACTCACCCAATTCCGCAGATTCCGGAATTTTGAATGAAGAGGAACTCTCCCATGTTCCATTGGTTCTGGTAAAACTTTGTGAATCCAACTCCGTTACCATGGTTTTTCCATACCACAAGACCTTCCGGTCCACAACCGTAACGCCTTTCTTCCTCGCTCCGGCAATGGAATATCTGTTTTTTACAATAATAATTTTTCCTCTTTCCACATCTGTTGGAACAACGGAAAAAGAGTGTACAACCATCACCACTCCACTCCCTTTCTTATAGTCAACAGCCTTTTCTGCAGACCTGGAATCACCTACCCGGGAACTTTTATGTTTCCCTCCAAGATCTTCAAGCCACGATTTCAAGCCCTTCTGCGCGTCCTCATTGGCAACAAGATACCCTCCTCCTGCGGCAGCCGCGATAAGAATGGGAATACAACTCTGCGTCAACGGTAGACAAAGCAACAGAAAGAGATAAAAAATTCCGGTACGGTGATAAATTTTTTTTAAAAGCATGCTCTCCACTTATTGTAAGTTATTTTTTTATGGTAACATCATTAATCTTTTTCCAACCGCTACTACTTTTTTTAGAAGATTGATAGTTTCTGGCTGGCGCAACCGCTTTGGCCGGTTTATTTTCTTTCTTACCAGGACGTTTTTTCTTTTTAACATCCTGCCTGGACTCACGAAGAGACTTAAACACCAGCAACGCATCAGACTGCTCCGGCTCTTTCGTAGGAGAGGCGACATACCCTTCAGCCCTGAATGCTTTCATCTTATTATCCAAACCTTTGGCATCACCACCAGAGAGTACCTTGCCCGACGAATCGGCACTCTCAATAGGACTCCATGGAACTTTAGGGGAAGAGGCAGCATACTGGCCAAATGTTTTTTTATCAATAGTCTCTGCCTGATTGTCAACGCTGCTCTTTTTTTCTTCTATCTCATGATCAGTATTTTCCAACGGATTCGCAACTATCTGCTCTTTTGGAGAAGAAGTTCCCACAATTTTCTCCTGATAGTAATAGAAGCTTCCCCCGGCAAAACCCAGCAAAAGCATAACACCAATTCCTGAAAGAAAAAGAAACTTCTTCCCCTTTCTCTTACGTTTTGCCTGAATATTTGCCGCCTTTATGGCATCAATATGATCCTTTGTGGCAAGGAGTGTGTGCTCCCAACCACTCTCAGTGGTATCTCTGACAGGTGGAGAGATTGTTTGACGAGTCTGCTCAAGGGCTGCGATAAAATCTCTCGCCGTCTGGAAACGATTTTTCTGATCTTTCTCTAACGAAATCTTCACCACATCCAAAAGCGGCTCTGGAACTGTTTCAGGGAAAACTTTCAAATTGGGCTCACCTGCAAGATGCCCGGTAAAAATTTCCGTCACTTTTCCTTGAAACGGTGGGGAACCTGCCAGGAGTTCATAAAGAATCACGCCAACAGAATAGAGATCACTGACAGCACTCTCCTCCCCAAATGTTTCCGGGTCTATTCGTTCTGGAGCCATATATGCAGGAGTCCCTGGGCCACCAGTATCATCGTTATTCCCGGAATCTGCAATCCCCAGATCCAAAAGTTTGACAGCGAAAGGAGTTTCTTTATCCAACAACATAATATTGGACGGCTTTATATCTCTATGCACAATTCCATGGGCATGGATATGGCTTACCGCTTTCAGCAGCTGCAGGACAAGCTCCACCACCTCAGAAGTTGAGAATCTGCCCTTTTTCTCTGGATCATTTTCGAGACGGTCCACCAGATTTATACCATCGACATACTCCATAACCAGATAAATATCCTCGCCCTGATCAATCCGGTCATAAAGAGCAACAATATTCTGGTGTATGCCCAGTTTCGCGTGGAGACGGCACTCTCTGGCCACACGTTCACGGAGATCTTCATTACCTCTGAATTTCTGATGAATGGTTTTGATAGCGACCTGCCTTGAGAGCTGCTGGTCACTGGCCAGATATATCTTTCCCATCCCGCCATTACCAAGCTCGGCAGACAGCGTATATCTATTGGCTATAACCTGCCCAATACCTTTCTTTTCCATCTCAATTATATCCAATCTCTTGCCAGCAGAATCACCCACGCACAATATCCTTCCGCTTCAATACCCACGCTGTCAGCAAAAGCCAGCAGGCAGCCTGACCTGCAAGCACAGCGCTGCCTTTTCTTAACACACTCCCGGCAAAGGAGAACCCCATCGTATCTCTGATAAAACCCGGTATCCACTCGACAACAGGGGTTGAAACCTGCTGATAAATCGCTGTAAGCATCATCTCCAGTCCCCACCTTGAAGGCAGACAGTCGGCAGCTATTTTACCAAATCTGCTCATACCATTATAATAATCAGGTCCAAGCCCACCGGAGAGTATCAACTGCGGCAGAACCGCGGCAATGGCAAAAACAACAGACAGCTGTCCTCGCGTAGGATCCACAGCACTGATAAGAAGCCCAAGACATGCCGATGACCATGCCACCGCAATCATCGTTGGCGCAGCCAGATAAAATGGAACATCCCATAGCTCAGAACTAAACAGTAAAAGAGCGAAGAAAAGCAAACATTGACACGCTGTAATCAAAAAAACCAGTGGGAGCTTGGCAACCAGATAATCGGCAATCCGCAAACTGGACATTCTCTCCCGCTCATAAACAGACTTCTCTGTAGAGATCTCCAGACACGTGCAGGTTGTTCCCAAGAAAACACCGGCCATAACACACATCACCATGACACTCATTGGTACCGGCAGATTCTGCACGCCCTCATTTTTCAGAGAATACACTATTTCAGGCAAAGATGCCTCCTTATCTGACTGTGAAGGAGACAATACAACCTTGACAAGCTCTGTATCCCGGGGGGTCATAACGGAAAGCTGCTGAACAAGAGACTCTTTCTGCTGCCGCATATAAGATTCGTCCACCAGACCTGACACTCTCTGGGAAAGTGTTACCATTGCCAATAACACAGGGATAAGAGCGTAGAGTACTATCCTGCTCCAGGAACCAACCCGTAATCTCAGATGACGGGATGTTAACGGCAGGATATCATAAAGAGGGACAAGTCCTTTCAAGCCGGAAAAAGAAAACATTCTGAAAAAACGGGCAAAAGCTCCACTTTTTTTTACCTTTAACACAACGGAATCTTCGCCAGAATGTTCTATAAAAGGAAGCTGACAATCTGTTATATTTTTCTGATAATACTGTGATTTTTTATAGCGTTTATTATAATACTGCGCCACTTCCCGCTTATATTCTCTGCTATAATCCACTGTCTCAGCCTTCCGGATTGATTGATTTTCAAGAAGATCAAACATTTCAATAGGTTTGCTCAGAGGATTCCCCCCATATCCGAAAAAGCTCATCGCCTCCTGCGGGGTTCCGAAAAAAACCAGCCTGCCCTGTGAAAGAACAATTATTTTATCAAGGAGATCAAGGCTATAAAGAATATGGGTTGTAATAAGGATGGTTGTCCCATGCTGCGCCATTGTCTTGAAGTGACGCATTATACTGTCTTCAACACAGGGATCAAGACCAGCGGTCGGTTCATCCAGAAAAAGGACACTTGGCTTGGTAAGCAGTTCAGCACCAATTGATACTCGTTTACGCTGCCCGCCACTAAGCTGATCAATACTCTGATGGCGAACATGATTGAGCCCCAGAGCTTCAAGAGTAGAATCAATAAGATTGGTTCGCTGTTCAGCGGGGAGATCTCTCGGCAATCTCAGTTTGGCGGTATATTCAAGACTCTTTTCAACGCTCAGCTCCTGATGCAAAATATCATCCTGGGGAACATAACCTATCAGGTTACGAAACATATCATAGGCGTGGTGCAGAGATGTCTCATTAAGAAAAACAGCCCCTTCAGTTGGCTGCAGATAGCCATTTACAGCTTTGAGCAAGGTGGATTTCCCGGCACCGCTTGGTCCAAGAATCCCTACAAATTCACCGGGCTTAATCGACAGGGTTATATCGTCAAGGATCTTTTTGACCTTTTTATTTCTGGCGGTAACACTGAAACCGACATTGACACAGTCCAGCTGAATATCATCTCCACACTCCCTCCTCCGCACCTCCAGACAACCATCATCAAGCAGAATAAAATGAAAATAGGTCGAGCCAATTATCACCGTATCTGAAGGTTCAACCCTCACTTTTCTTACCCGCTTGCCATTAACCCAGGTCCCGTTAAGACTATCCTGATCGACAAGCTCAAGGGAACCGTTACGGTTATAAAGCATGGCGTGATGCCCACTGACAACAGATTCAAAGGGCAGGGTGATACTATTGGCGCCAGAGCGGCCAATTGACCAGAACTGGTCTGCCGGTATTTTTACGCTCCAGCTGACATGCTTTGTTGAATTCTCCTGAAAACAGAGATGATGCTGAACAGACGAGCCCAGACCAATAAGATCACCATCTTTCAGCAACGTTGGTTGCTTTATCGCAAGACCGTTAACAAAAAGGCCATTGGTAGAACCAAGATCACTGATCCAGAAACCACCCTTGCCCTCCAGATCACGACAAATCCCTGCATGTTGTCTTGAAATGGTACTACCTGCGGCAACGACATCGCAATGGTTGCCATCCCTGCCAATACGCACACGCCCCTCATCAAGTACATACTCCCGGGAGGATATACTTGCATCTAACCCAATCAAATACGCTTTTTTCGGGGAGTATGCTGCCATTTTACCATTCTGCCTGTTATCTGACTGGCCCCCGAACCAGAAAAAACATAACTGGTTATTGTGCCGGGAGTCGTCCCTCACGGGATAGATTGAGTAATTTTTCCGTAAAAGGATTACTTAAATAAGGATTTAAGTCGGAAACCATGGGTAAAATCTTGTCCAACTGCTGCTGAGCCTGCAATATCTTGGGAAATGTCGGCGGTTCAAGGGTCTCAAATAAAGAGGTCTCATAACGAATCTTGCCACTCCCACTTGGATATTCAATTCCAACCTTAAGACGATGCTGCTCTCCATCTATCGGCAAATAGGCCCGAAGAGTTAACACATAATCGCTTTGAAGAATATACTGAATATCCTCAACGCATCTCGTCATCGTGTCATAAGCCTCGTTAATATGGTAATATTTGCCGAATGAATTCTTGGACAGGGCCTGAAGATTTTTCAGATACTCAGGATCAATCTTTGTGTATGCAAGTGAATAGATCGGAATCGGTATTGTTATATTCGTTATCCTCGTCATAAGATCTGTTCTTGAGATAGCACTTCCCTCATCTCTGCCATCAGAAAAAACAACTATAGAGGTTGATGCCGCATAATCGGCATCACTTGATGCTGTACCTCCCGCTCCAGCACCAGCACCAAGCTGCATGGCATAGGCAAGACCATCATAGAGACGAGTTTTTTGGCCTGTTGCCTGGACATCTGCAAGTCTTCGCGCCAGCGTTCCCCGATCTCTTTCAAAATTGGAAACGAGGGTATACCCATCCTCATTATCAGCAAGAGCAACAATTGCCACCTGATCCTGCGCCCTTTTATGATCAATAAACCTGGCTATCGCCTCAAGTGCCGCTTCAAAAGGGGCACCTCTCATGGTTATACTACTGTCTATCACAATAATGGAACGAATCATCTCCTGGCGATTACGAACAGACTGTATCCTGTACTGTCCCTTATTCGGATCATAAACCTTACCGGCAACCATAAGACCAACATTGCGCTCGTTCAGATTAACAAGAGGATCCATCTGTTGATTAAAAGATCTCATATACACCTGAATAAAAGGATAAAGCCCAGATTCTACACGAAATATCTTAATACCATAGCCATGAAGATTGGTTGAAGGGTCGGTTACCGCTTGTGATTCAAATGAGGTCAGGAGTAAAAAAGAGGCAGCACCAGCAACAAACATAACAGTTTTCAATGTGTTAATAAGCTTCATTTTTTACCTTTTCAGTTAGATATTGATGGAAGAGAAAAAGACAATGGCCAAAACGTTGTGAGAAACGAACAGAAGCAGCCTGCATACTTCAGGTGCTTCTTATGGTGTAAAACCTTTCCCAATTCCCAGACAACACAGGAAAATGTTGCGCTCCAACTTGATTTTCAAGGCAGAACATATCTCCTACCTATTTCTCTTCAGGGAAAAATCTGTTTGGGACATAAGGATTGGCATCCTCCAATAACGGCATTGTCTTATCCAGCTTATCCTGGGTTGTCATAATACTCTCCAGCATTGGCATGGCGACTGCTTCAAAATAGTCAGAATTATAGCGCATTTTTCCACTACCCGTCGGATATTCCAAACCTACCTTAACACTGTATTTTGCCCCATCAACAGGAATATACGAACGGAAGGTCAGAACATAGTCATTCTGCATAATGTTCTGGATATCTTCAACACTTCGCGTCATCTGATCAAATGCCTGACCTATATGGTAATATTTGCCAAAGGAGTTCTTCGACAAGGCCTGCAAATTTTTAAGATATTCGATTCCAATCTTGCTATATGCCAGGGAGTATATTGGCACGGGTATCTTGAGATTTGTTATTCTGGTCATAAGATCAGTTCTGCTCAGCGCACTCCCTTCATCCTTGCCGTCAGAAAAGATAACGATTGATGTAGAGGCCACATATGTCGCGTCACTGGTAGTCGTTCCTCCCGCTCCGGCGCCAGCAGCCAGCTGAATGGCAGCCGAAACACCATCATAGAGACGGGTCTTCTGGCCATCCGGCCGCAGGTCCGCAAGTCTTCTGCCAAGAGTGTCAGGATCTCTCTCAAAATTCGATACCAGAGTATAACCGTCAACCTGATCATCCAGAGCAATAATAGCGACCTGATCCTGAGAACGCTTCGCATCAATAAAACGTGCTGCAGCACGCAGAGCCGCATCAAAAGGCTCTCCAGCCATGGTTTTACTGGTATCAATAACCAGAATTGAACGGATAGCCTCACTCCTGCCACGCACAGACTGAATAAAATATTGCCGCAGATTGGGGTCATATACCCGACCCTTAACCATCAGCCCGATATTCATATAGTTAAGATTGATCAATGGGTTCATGGTTTGATCAAAGCTGCGCATATACACCTGAACAAAAGGATATAAAGCAGATTCAACGCGAAAAATTTTAAATCCAAAACCCTGCAGATTGGTTGATGGATCAAAGGCAGCTTTTGCGGGAATTGCCACAGAAAGGATAATTGTTATAAAAAGCAGCAAAACCATTTGTTGAGACAAGCGCCGCAACTGTTGTCCTATCGTTTGTTCAAGCATGCAAATACCTCCCAGAATGAAAAATTTATCAAATAGTTACAGGATAAAAATCGATAACAGTTCCCTTTGGATGTTTAATATTATCCAGTGACACCCCTATAACAAACCACTTATCTTCTATCCTGACAAGTTCAATATCAATCAGTCCTTTCCCTTTACCTTGTGTAATAGGAATTGTTTTTATCCCATCAGGACCATATTTTTTTACGACAATTTCCCCGTCTTCTTCATTCGTCCGTATAAGTTTGCTTAACAGGATTGAACCATCATCAAGCACTTTAAAATCACCCTGCGGATTAACTATTTCATAAAAATTGGGACTTTTATAAGAAGAGAGAGGAGTAAGCTGGTTATCCAGCACTACTGCTTCGGCATCTTCTCCTTTTTCATCAAAAAAGTGTAAAGCAAACAATTGATTATTTTTCATCGTCTCAAAAAAATCAATTGTTCCAGTAAACTTCTTTTTTTTCAAAAAATTAAAACTGTTATCATATAACAAGATCTCACTCATAGAAAAATCTGCTTCCTCGGTGCGAAGAGCAACAGCAATATTTTTATTTGTCAGCTGCGTTATATCCATAGTTTCATAGGCCCCATTCTGGCTGGAATGGACCTCTGAATTTTGCTCCAGCCCTCCTTCTCGCTTTACATGCAACCGGGAAAAATTGCCGGGATAAGTAAAGGAGAGAAGAGTAATCCCACGCTCATCCAAAGAGGCAAAGCTTTGCTGCTGAACCGTAAAGTCTTGTGTTTTGACTTTTGGCTTGTCACCATTAAAAGCAACATTGATACAGGAATAATTTCCTTCCAGACTTTTAATAACAATATCAAGCTGCTTATAAGTATCTGACCAATAAAGAGACGTACTGTGAGCTGCATAATAGCTATGGGCGTTATCTCCAATTGTATCGGAAATAAGTATTTCAACTCGATTTCCATTAGTTGAAAAAACATCAAGAACAATAGATTCTCTCGGAATATTTTCAGTTACAGACTGGAGAGATAAAACCAAGAGCTTTTCATCTGCATATAAGAAATCAACGGGTTGCTTTGAGGAAAAAGAAAGTTGCTGCAAAATATATTTGGGCATTGTTTCCGCCCATACGATATGAAAAGCCTCAAAAAACCATATCATCACGAGAAAAGGAAAGATTAATCGCTTAATTCTAAAATATTCCATAACATTTTTTAAGCCTTAATAACTGCGATAATTCCGAATTACTTTTTAACAATAAAAATTTTTATTGTTAGTAGCAGAATCTTATATTGCACAACCTTCGTCTTAAGACTAAAAAAAGACGCTTTTCACCCTTAAACCAATTGTTTTTAATAATCCCATTGGCGAACAATTTTCTTTCTGCCTCTCAAAATATGCATAAAAACCGAGTTTCCTAACTCCTCTAAAGTACATATAAGATTGTGCCATGCAAGTAGCAGCAAGAGGCGATTTAAAGACAGAACTATGCGCTTCAGCACAAACTCCTGACATTTCAATATATAGCATAAAATCACAATTAAATTTTACAGAACCACATCTTTGATAACATCGATCATGGTTATTACATGGTAAATTTATAGGTTCTTGGCAACAAGCTTCTTCTTTTCCAAAAAGTATAGACCACGGAGAAAAGCCCTCGTCAGGGACTACAGTACATCCATCAATTTCAGCACAACCGAGCATATCATGACAATTCTCCAAACATCTTTCCTTATCCTCTTTTGATATAATAGAAAAATCTCCACACTTCTCTTTGAATATATGTTGACAATCGTCTTTCTTCTTTCCACTTAATCTAGGTTTCTGTTCTTTTTTACAATCTTCTTGAATTTTTCTCCAACAAAAAACTTTCTGTCTGTCTGTCAATAACAAAAAATTAGAACACTCTTCAATATACTCTAAACCCTTTTCATTTTCTTCGCCTTTTTTTTCATCCTTAGAGAAAAAAATGCTTTGATTAGGGATAACTATATTACTTTTATTCTCTTCAGACAGCGATATTTTTAATTCATCATCTTTCTCCGGGCCAATCTCGATATTTCCTATTGCTACTTCTCCCTTGCCTGATGCAGTTATATCTCCAGCAACAGTATTGGTTGTTGTAATTGTCGCTGTGCCAAAACTGTTTCCGGCACCACCCGGTACTGCCGCCTTGCCTCCGCGAATCCCAGCGTTTTTTCCTTCGGTTCCAAAAGTATTAACATTCTCTCCCTGAGGCTGAGGCGCAACAATCTCCAACCCGGAGAGATCAATCTCCTTGCCTGCACCCAAAGCAAATGAGGGCAGGCTTGCCATAATAACCGCAACGAACAGTATTTTTCGCATATTCATCTATCTGTCTATGGAGTCATAAGGATATAGCTATCATTATCCTTGGTTTTGCCCATATTGGGTGAGAGGGAATCTCTTGATCCCTTTATATCTTCCGGTCTTTTGGCTGCAGTCTGGCTTGGAAAGGTGCCCAGCTCAACAAGTGCTACATAAACATCCCCCAGTGAATTTACCGCCCTGCCCGAGGCATATTTCTGCATAAACTTATCAATAAACCCCTGGGTAACCGGATCAAGAAAACCATCCACCGGAACCTGGGCATAGGTTCCACCTCCCTGCTCCCTGATGGTCACCGGCCCCAGAGGATAACGCCGCAGCCATCTCTGAATCTCCATAACCTGTTGGGAACGGTTTTTCGCATTAAAGCCCTTGACCATACTATGGGTCACTTCGCTATCAACCGTTTTCATCCCCAGCAGCCGCCAGTAGGGGAGATCATAATACTTGCCAAAAAGCTGCAGGATGGAATATTCGACCAGATTGCGCATTGCCTTATGGAACCCCTGTTTGCGTTCAATCTTGCCATCAATACCCATACCACTTCCCCAGATCGCAAAACCAAAACCATGGTCCTTATCCATTTCAAGTACATGGATGGTATTGGATACATTCATCCCCGGAATAACAGAGTGGGTTTTATAATCAAGCAGATAGAGATCAAGCACTACCCTGCTGATCTTTTTTGAGCCTCCCTTGCCCAACCCTATATCCGCCTCTTCCCCCTGGCGGCTTATTAAAACATCAAGATCTATACTGGTACTATCGCCTTCAATATCCTTATCAAATTCGGTAATGGAACCACCAATAACGATATCTGGAAGAACCCTAGTCCCCTTACCGCCTGTCTGATAATCACTGATAATATATTGAGGGTCATAGGGAACGACAAGAAATCTTGGCCCGGAGAATTCACTGATTGAATTGATTACCATATTGGTAAGGTTAAAGGGCAGTTCATTACCTCCGGCGGTATTACCGATCTCCTTTGGCTGCACGATCTTTCGGTATGCTACCGAACTATTAATCGCTGTCCCCATCCGCTCAAGGGCATTGCTATAGAGCGATGCATGCATAAAGGGATACTGGCTTTCCGCCATTGCCTCTTTTTCCGCCTTATTCATTTTTGGAGCAAGGTTAACGCCGCATGCCGATAACAATGCCATAAGAACTCCTGCCAAAACAAATTGATACAGCAACCATCTATTTTGCATGGATACCACCTTCCACTCTGACATTATTATCAACCCTTTCGGCCTGCCCGTTAATACGAACGGTACCAATCTCCATTTCCTTGCCGCCCTCTGCAATAATATTGCCATCGATAACAACCTCATTATGGATAACACCATCGGAGGATTTCACCTTTACCGTGCCGATTTCCATCTCTTCGCTCTCAGCGGTAATACCATCTTCAACAATAACCTCGTTATGGACATTTTTTGCGGCAGATTTCATTTTCACCTTACCGACCTCAAGCTCTTCTTTCTCGGAATCAATGCCATTATGGACAATAACAACATTATATACCTCACGAACCCCGCTTCCCACCTTGAGATCGCCGATCTCCTCTCCCTTAAGATCATCGGAATACTCATCAATCTCCTTAAAATTATAAAGGGCTCTGCCATGATTATCATATCCCCGTTCAGCTCTGCTTTTAATCAGCCGCTGTTTATAGGTTTTATGAATATGCTGCGAACCGGCCCAGGGTGAAGTAGTAAAAAAAAGAAGACTTCCCAGACAAAAAGGAATTGCGAAAAAGATTTGTCTCATAATGGCCCTCAATATTAGCAAGCGACACCTATTATTGCATACGAGTATTACCTATGGAGACTGATGAGCCTTTTCCCGTTGATTTTATTGTTCCTCCGACATGATTTTCAGAGGTGATACCTACTGTCCCCCCTTCAACATTATTCAAACTCGCGGAGCCAACCTGAACAGTTCCACCCTTAGCATCCACCTTGTTCACACTATTAGTAACGTTCACTGTAAGATCCGTATTTTTCACACCAACAGCACTTACCGCTCCCAAATGGACTACAGATCCATCTCCATCGGCTGTTATTGTATCATTTGCGGTATTATCAGTGCGAATAGAGCCAGATATATTGTCACTATCTGACATATAAACTGTCCCCATATTGACCTTCCCTTTGTTTTGAGCGGTAATACCTTTATTTGCGCGATTAATAGAAGTGATCTGCATATCGACATTATCGCTGTTTCCAACAGTAACATTACCCATATGTATTTCACCGGCATTCTCTGCATGCAAAAGACCTTTTGCTAAATTACCCGTTTCAACGCCTAAATTCCCTGTAACACCAGAGACGGCAACATTTCCTACCCTGACCTTACTTCCATCACCAACAGCTTTAACATCCTGTAAATTGTTATTATATTCACCCTTCTTGGCTTTATTAACGGTCACAGTCGCATCAGTATCCATGACATCAACCTTGCCGATATCTATTTCTCCCTTATCTCTTGCTTCCAAATTCCCGACATTCGACCCTGTATGTATGTTATACTTACCTCCTTTAATATTACTTAAGGAAACCTTCCCAACAGAAACCTTCCCTCCGTTAAATGCTTTTATACTTTTCGCCTTGTTTTTCGTAGATGTGTTAATTTCTTCTGCTGTTGCATTACTGATATTGGTATCACCTACACTAACCGCTCCTCCATTTTCAGCGGTCACATCTCCAGTTACAGTGTTGTCAGAAGTTACTGTAAGAGTAGTAACGCTAACCCCTTTAGAACTATCATCCGCAAATACATTACCCGCCACCAGAATCGCTGTTACTGCAACGATTGAATATACCTTTTTGGTAAATCTCCCTTTTTCAGACATAACAACCTCCATAAAATAATCTTGCGATGTTAACATCGCGCCATAATACCAATTAAGACAAACACTTCCTTTGCCCCTTAACAATATTTATCGACAAATCTGCTGAGTTCTTAAGGAAATTTAAGCAAAACAGCTTTCTTTCCTACTTCTTGCTTAAGCTACAATTATCAAGAACTACGTCAAAAAAAATCTCCTATCTCTGAATCGCTACATCTTTCAGGCTTATCATTTTTCTACTCTTGTCCACAGTAAAAACATACTGCATATTCAGAGAATCAACGCCATTTCTCAGCTTAAATCGAACCATAGCTCTTTCCGGTTTTCCGGGAAACAAGATTGAACTGGCATAATTCCATGAATGGTTATTGCCTATCCAGGCATGCATACACTCCTGGATATTACCAGTACTGTCTGTTGCCTGGGTTCCTGAATAGCACAGCAGGGTAATATTACTATTTCCCTGAAGTGAGGTTAACTGCATGGAGCAAACAGCAGATCTGGTTTGACTATCGTATTTGCAACCATAAAAATCCATACGAACATTGTTCATTGTGGCAAAAACAGGACCCGCTTTTTGAACTGATGCCTTTATAATATTTTTTTTATCTGTTTTTTTCTTTGGACTGCTGGCAGGGGTACCTGGCTTCTTCTGTTTCTTTGGTGGCAGAGACTTCTGTTCTTTCTGGTTATCAATTGGGGACTTTGCAGCCTTCTTCCTTTTTTCCAGTAATGTTTTTATTTTTCTGGAATCAGACGCCTTTTGTCTCTCCTCTCCAAAGATAAGGCTTTCTGCGGGACCAATCGTCTTCGTTCTTGAAACTGCTATATCAATCCATAAAAACATAGCACAGCAGATACTGCCAAATATTAAAAATTGACGATATTTTTTTATCATAACTTGACACCCCTCTCTAATCAGACACTTGAAAAAACATTATCAACCTTAATATTATTAAAAAAAACAAATGTAATCAAAAAGATAAGTCAATAAAGGACACACCTGTGGCAAGATGACAGTAAATTGGTCTGAAAGGGTACCACATTCAGGTCAAAAATAACACAATCTTTTATAAGACTGAAGTTTATAGTTTCAGGATTTCTCCCCGCTGGGGAGAAAAACACAAAAAAACATTAAAATATGGTCAGCCGCACTTTACTTTGATGATGTTAATAAATTTTTTGATGGGAAATTGTCTGCACAGGATGTATTATAAGAAAAAAAGAAGAGAGAGATTGCCTCCTTGAGAAAGCGTAGCTTTTCAGTTATCCGCAGCAGTTTTGATCCGGCAATCTGATCTCTCTTTTCTGGTGTTGCTACACCTGAAGATTGTACGATATTTTCAACAAATTTCAAAGATACTTAAAACAATGATCCAGTTACCATTCTCAAAAGTCAAACAGTTATTGCCAGTTCTCTTCTTTCTCTTCCCTCATACAGTTTTCGCCGTGTTTACTTCTCATTTCGATTTCACTGTAAAGGAGCAGGCTGGTATCGCCCGCCAGCAGGGACATGTTCTGGCATCAATTCCTTTTGCCAGAAAAGAAGGGATTTATGATGCAGGCAACCTGCGAGTAGAAGGAAAAGAGGCAGAATTTACCGTCCTTTCCCGTTATGATGGGGCACCAGACGATACATCAAGGCCTATAAGAACTGTGCTTGCAGATTTTCAGGATAACTTTGCGGCACAACAAGAACGTCAATACCAGCTGACTTGGCAGCCTGTGAGGTTTTTCACGGATAAAGGAAAAGAGACAGCTCTCAAGGAAAATCTGGCAAAGGAATATCCTGACTACATAGAAATAAACACCGGCATAGCTCTGTTCCGAATTTCAAAAAAAAGAGGAAACTTGTTTGATCTGGTCAAGGTCGGTGACGAAACCGTCGTCCAGGAACCACAGAACAGTGGAATGAATGTAATAGTGGATAAAATACGCTATTCCTCTGAATTTTCCAAACCAAATAGCTGTAAGATATTTCGCAACGGACATTTTTCGGCTGTAATAGTGGTTCAAGGAGAACTAAAAGATGCCGGTAAGACTACTTTGAAAGCTCAGCTACCGAATATGGAAAATTCTCCTGTACCTGACTCTGCCGTTGAGTACGCGTTCTACTATACCTTTTTTCGGGACAAAAGTTTTGTCTTCGTTGAACAGACCCTGAAAAATAATGGAAGAGGCTGGAGTCGCTATCCAAACACACCTGTTGAACATCTCTATCTTGATTCGTGGCAGACAAATCTGGAAATAACGTCCATTCCATCTGCTCGTAATGTTCTGGCAAAAGATTACAAAGATAAATACTCTTTCGCGACATATATTCTTGAACAGCAGGAAAAAAATGATCATGGTTTTGAGGTAAAAGGATATGACTTCTCTGCATCCCTCAAAAGAGACGGCCAGAAAGTAAAAAAATGGAAGCGTTATGACGCCTATATCGCAATGGAAAACGGTGGGAAAGGTGTGATGACTGCAGAAAAATGGTTCTGGCAAAATTACCCGAATGCCTGGCAGCTTGAACGCAATAATCTGACATCACTTTTTCTGCCGCCGCGTCCGGCAAATTATAGTGGTTTTACTCCGCCGGCAGGAATATCGGCACCGAATCTTCCTGATCGCTATCTTGATGCAAATCAACAGTATAGGATGCCCGGAGGAATGTGGAAGACCCATCGGACATTGTATTATTTCTACAATACAGATAAACCGGCATTTCGTGAAGCTGTTGCAGAACTGCAAGCACCTCTGCAAATACAGTTCTCTCCTTCCTATTGGGGGCGCACCAATTTTTTTGGAACCTTGTTTGATGCCGAATTTAAAACCGGATATACTTTTGAGCAGGGAGAAAGACTTGATGATGCAATCTCCCGCTGGCGGAATTATGCAAGAAGCATCTGGGATCCACAAGCCAACAGCAGATATGGCAAGTCATTTTCAACGCTCCGCGAGGAACGGAGGACACCTATCTGGGAATGGCGGGATGAAGCAGGAGAGAAGAAATATACATATCCTTCATGGTATGGCTGGTTGCGTTTCGGAGGAAGCCCGCGAGCTTTGAATTTTGGTTTTAACAATCAACATTACGATTTTTCATGGCAAGCCTATCTCGTTTCCTGCCGCGAACAGTACTATCCGGCCTTTAAGCTTTATGAGGAGTTAGTTGAACATCTGGCAGATGTTTTGACCCTGCATGACCCGTCGGCAGGCCTTTCTATCAGCCAGTCTGATGATATTCTGCTTCATGGAGCACAAAGATATGAGGAAGACGCTCTGGGAGATAACTATACCAGCCGTACACTCAACATAAACGATCCTCACTACGGGAATGCCCACGCCTGGACAAAAGGCGTATTCCTTTACTACCTGCTCACCGGAAACCCCAGATACAAGGAGATACTTGACTCTTATCTTTTCCATGTCAATGCCTCCAAATCCGTTGGTGCGGCAAAAGGGGAGATTCGGGATTTGTCAAGGCTTATTGGTGCGGCTCTCAATTATTGGGATGTTTTTGGTGATCCAGCTGCCCTTGACAGTGCATGGGAAATCTGGCAGCGGCTGGAGAAAAACGGGGTTGAAATTGGTGAGGGAATGTTTGCCTTTGACAGCCGGGTCACCAAAGAAAAGATCTGGATCGGTTACGACTCCATGACTATTCCTTATGTTATTCGTCTCTATTATGCCTTTAAAAATTTAGCGTATTATGATCAGGCCTCCCATCTCAAAAACAGGCTACTCCAGATGGGGCAGTGGCATGAGCAAAAGGTGCTTGCTGCATGGCCCCACCGTCCTGGAACTTACAACAGCAATGGAAAGTATTATAAATATACAGCCACCAATGCTCTCTATCTGAACCCTGAAGCGAAAGGAGATATGAGCGAAAATCTTCCCTACCATTGGGATAATCACCATTTTAATGCAAATTACTCTCTTGCCTGGTGCGATCTCTACGCCTTTCTTTACAGAGAGACCGGGGATAATAAATGGTTGGAGAGGGCAAGAACAGCATTTAAGGATCGTTTTATGTACAATATGGCAAATCTCAATGGTCAAAAGGAAGATCCGAAAAAACCCTTTTGGCAGCCGTATGGAATACCCCTGTTGCCCAAGTCCGGCTCCTGGAAATTTGGTATGGCTACTGTCATCCCCCTCTTCTATCTGCAGACGGAACAATTGGAGCGTTATTGATGCAGGCCATGACAGTTTCAATTCTTGTTGAGACTGACAGCTATCAGATTCAGCCATGCTGGTTTATCAGGGGAAAAACGAGATATATTGAATGGCTGCGGTTGCCGTAACAACGACAAAAACATTCAACGGTAATCAGAATGGCGGAGACAAAAATCCTGGCATCAGCAGCCAGATTGCCATGTTCAGATTTCTGCCCGGTCAGCCGACTGAAATGTGGAATCTTCAGTTCGGCAATATACAATTTATGCTCACTTTCCTTTATCTGCCAGACAGAGTTAGCCAGACTCAACATCATTTTGAGGGTGATCAAACAAGGTCTCATCTGCTTCTTTATGTTAATTCCATCCTGCTCAAATCTCCACAGATTCTGCGACAATGGTCAGCAGCTCCTAAATGAATAACTATTTGACTTTACCACGCTCCCTTTTTACAATTCGGCACAATGTTCAAGAGGGTGCTTTTTTTGCGCCATAACAAGGCCCGCCGCCGATAGTGGTGGTGATGGCTCTATTCCTGTCAAAAATTTATTGGAGGTTGTATCAATGAAAAAATCTGTATCTTTTCTTTTTGCACTTATGGTTGCCCTTTTTCTTCTGCCCGGCAGCGTCTTTGCCGCGCCTTCGGTACTACAGACCCAATATGGGCCGGACGGCCTGGAAATTGATCTGCTAAGTGCCAAGGTAAGCGGTGATGTGCTTTCCGTCTCGATGATGGTTCGTAATCCTAAAGACGGAAATTATGTAGATATACTCTTTGCGATAGAGGATGTGAACTATATCGACAATATCAAGTCGCAGAAATACAACGTGCTTAAAGATGAAAAGGGTAAATGGCTTGCCGCTCCCATCTCGGAAATGCAAAGAGGAGACGAGAAACTTTTTGGCACCAGTATTTCCTTACATAAAGGAAAAAGAACCGTCCTGTGGTATAAATTCCCGGCTCCTCCGGAAGGGGTTAGCAAAATCCAGATCAATATCCCCGAATTTTCTCCCTTTAACGATGTGGAGATCTCCAGATAAGGAGAAGAAGTACCAACTTCCCGGAGGAGATGCTCTTAAAACTCCTCCGGGAACATATTATTTAACTGCTATGGAGATTTATCATGAAAAAAATAGTATTGATGACAATGCTTTGTCTGCTACTAACATCCGTTAGCGCAGCCTTTGCCGATGATGAGGTCGCAATTCCGCCAGAAGCACAGGCTACCGCGGCGGATCAGGCTTTGGTTAAGGCATTGGGGCCGGATCGCGGCGCGGTAAGCCTTACTTCTGATATCCGCACTATTAAAGGACTTGCGGCAGGCATCAGCGGTGGCGGCAGCAATATTACCAGTAATGTGGTCGATCTGAATCAGACCATAAGCGATCTTGGCGGCAGAATAGAGGGCAAACTGCTCTTTCTCCAGCTGTCAGCGGATGTGTTATTTGACTTTGATAAAGCAACAATCAAGCCGGCGGCGGCAGACGCACTGGGCAAGGTTGCTCTGATTATCAATAAAAAGGCAAAGGGTCCGGTATCCATTATCGGTCATACCGACAGCAAGGGAACAGAGGAATATAATCAGAGTCTCTCGCTGCGCCGGGCAGAGGCGACCAGAGAGTGGTTGACCAACCAGGGCGGCACCACTGCCGAATACAGGGTTGAAGGCCGGGGAGAGAGTGAACCGGTGGCCGAAAATACCAGACCTGACGGCTCGGACAACCCGGAAGGCCGAGCAAAAAACCGGCGGGTGGATATTATTGTTCAGGTTGAAGAGGGAAGTTGACCGTATATCTCAATATATAAGGAAAAGTTCCTTAATAACAAGAATACAGCCATTACATAGGAAGGAATTATGCAACACGCACGCAATCTGCTCTTTTCTATAACGATGATATTTTTGCTGGCACTGGAATGTTTTGCCAATACCACACCACAGCCGCTGCAGACCCAGATTGGTCCTGAGGGTATAGAGGTTGATCTTGTCCGCTGCAAGGTAACGGGCAGTGTACTATCGGTAGCATTTTTACTGCGCCATCCCGGTAAGGGTGAAGGTTGGATAGACCTTGCAACCAAAGATATTTACTATGTCGCTGGTGATAAAAAATATCCGGTTCTTAAAGATAATCAGGGAAAATGGCTTGCCGGTTCCGGTGAATATTTCAGGGAATATATTACATCAGACAAGCCACAGGTAATCTGGTATAAATTTTCGGCACCTCCGGATAATGGTACAAAGATTCAGATTGGTCTTAAAGGCGTTGTCCCCTTTGATGATATAGAGGTTGAGCGTTAAAAGAAGATA
>PDWI01010432.1_pt1 | contig 19185 bp, 18 predicted proteins | sample 1430891 | NCBI WGS metagenome assembly PDWI01 (sample SAMN01162508, study PRJNA174530) | Oral metagenome, whole genome shotgun sequencing project. | biome: Marine environment; feature: Marine mammal; material: Swab sample of the gingival sulcus; isolation source: swab sample of gingival sulcus...
TTACAACGCCGAGAGGGAAACATTCTGCCCCGACCCGAAGGGCGAGGCCAGGCGGTCAGCATACGGCGTTAAAGCGCTTGACAAGATGAATAACTATTCCCTGCGCGCTTTGCCTTGTCTGATAACCGCCTACCTATCGCAAAAAATAACATCTCGTGACTACACTACCTAGCAAATACAAACAGACCCTAATCCGTTCATAACTCATTTTTTCATGGAAATGTTCAAAATAGGTTTTTATTGCTGTGGGGTAATCCAATTCAACGGCGGCTTTTTCCACTTTTTGTAAATCATCATCTTCTATGAATTGATACAGATCTATCGGTTTGCCTTGTTGGTAGAGCGTACATAAATGCCCGATGATGGTACTTCGCACCAGTCCTCGTTGTTCGGCAATTTCGTCCACGCTTAATCCCCGTTGATACAGCTGCCAGGTGGTTTCTACGGTTGGGGCTTTGCTTACCTTTGTTGATGAGGATTTAACAGATAATGGTTGTGTGGCTATCGGTTGGGGATTTACTTGTTTTTTTTCGGGATTAGCATTAAGGTAATCACTGATTGCCTTAATAAAACTCTCGCCATAACGGGCTAATTTGGCTTGTCCCACCCCCGATACGCTTAAAAACTCGGTTTCATTTTGTGGGCGAATTAACATCATATCTCGTAAAGTTGCATCGGAAAAAATAGTAAAGGCAGGCACGTTAGCCGCATCGGCAAGCTCTCTTCGATGTTGGCGTAACATTTCAAACATCGGTTCGGATTGTTGATTATGCTGTTTTTCTTGTTTTTTCAACCGTTCTTTGACATCAACTAATTTTGCCAAAGTGACTTTTTGTCCTGCAAATAACACTTTTTTTGCTGACTCAGGTAGTTTTAACCGATGCTGTTCGTGATACGCTACCTCAATAAACCCTTGGTTAATCAATTGAATAAAATATTGTTGCCAGTCTCGCCAGGCAATATCTTTGCCAGCACCGTGCGTTTTCAACAAATGATATCGATGACCGATAATGTACTGATTATTTGCCCCACGCAGTAAATCAATGACAACATTTAACGGCTCTTGTTGTTTGAGCCGTGCCACTGCCGATAAGGCTTTTTGAGCGATAACCGTGCCGTCAATTTGCTCTGGGGGGTGCAGGCAAACATCACAATTACCGCAATTTTCGGCTAAATACTCACCAAAATACGACAGTAAAATCTTTCGCCGACAGGTCAGTGCCTCGGCATATTGTTGCATTCGCTCCAATTTTGATAACTGAATTTGTTCTTGCTGTGGATTACTGCTTTCGGCAAATTTTCGCAGTTGTATTACATCGGCATAGGAATAGAATAATAGCGTCTCCGCTGGCAAACCGTCACGCCCTGCCCGTCCGATTTCTTGATAATAACCTTCAATATTTTTCGGTAAATTATAATGAATAACCCAGCGCACATTGGATTTATCAATCCCCATTCCAAAGGCAACCGTGGCACAAATAATATCGACCCTATCACCGATAAATCGATTTTGTACGCTATCACGCTCATCGGCGGGCAAACCTGCGTGATAAGCCATCGCTTTGTAACCATTATCTTTTAATTTTTTGGCAAGGCTTTTCGTTCCCTTTCTGGACAAACAATAAATAATGCCCGACTCGTTTGGGTGGCGGCGTAAAAAGCTAAGAATTTGTGCCAGGCGATTCTGCCCCGATGCCACTGCCAAGGATAAATTCCGCCGATTAAATGAACTTAAAAAACAAGGGGCATCGGTAATATTTAATTGTTTGGCAATATCGGTTCGCGTTGCCTTATCCGCCGTTGCCGTGAGTGCAAGCAGCGGGCAATTAAGCCGTGACTTTAAATGCGATAACTGCGTATAAGCAGGGCGAAAATCATGACCCCAAGCAGAAATACAATGCGCTTCATCAACTGCCACCAATGAGATTTGCTGTGTAGAAACAATGTGCAATAAACCCTCTAAGCTTTCAGGGGCGGTATAAATTAATTTTAACTGCCCTGCGTTTAATGACTGATAAAGTTTTGTTCTCGCCTCCGATGTTTGTTGAGAATGAAAAAAGTCGGCACCGATACCGTTTTGCTGCAGGCTTTCCACCTGGTCTTTCATCAGGGCAATGAGTGGCGATATAACCATCGTTAAACCTGGTAATAACACCGCAGGCAACTGATAACAAATGGACTTGCCCCCACCGGTTGGCATAATGACTAAACCGTCATTGCCTGCTAACACATTTTCAATAATGGCTTGCTGGTTATCCCTAAAACTGTCATAACCAAAGTATTGTTTGAGTGCGGTTGTATATTTTATATCCATTTATCAAAAATACATTAACTGTTACGATTTCCAGATAATGGTATTTAAGTTAAGCTCATTAACGATGGATTTTAATTGATGAATAGCTATATAAGTTTCTTTAATATATTCATAAATATATTCTTTTTGCATTTGACGCTCATCAGGGTAATTACCAATTGTAATTGTATTATTAACACTAATATCAATATCAAATAAATTATTATCTTTCTCTCTAAAATAGCCCAAAAACATCATGCTATTTCCTGAAAACCAAAAATAGCCTTTAAATACTTTGCTAATTTTTAATATTTTTTCCATAAAACTAGGGGTCAAAATATAACGGCTTTCCACCTCATCTTGGCTGTAAGTTTGCCATTTTTTATTAAAAGATGCATCTTCCAGCAAGATTTTTTTAAATGAAGAAGTATCAATTTTAGGCAGTGAACTCATAAATGTCGGGCTTAATATAGTGTTAGATTTTAAATATTTATTAAAGTCGGCAAAAAAGCAAAAGTATCTGGTTGGAATTGGCGAGAACCATCTTTCTTTACATTGTATTTCGCCAAATGATATATTAGTGTTATCGACTCTTCCTTCAACCAAATCTTCTGCACCGGTGATTTTTAATTGGGGAAATTTTTCGATAAATTCATAATCATATTCCTCAAAAATAGAGCCCTCTTGATAATATCTGACCTCATCAAGTAACTCTTCCAATATCAACAAGGTGGATTTAGTATAAGCAGGAGAGCGTATTAATCCATTTTGTGACGACTTAATAGACCAAACAACCCAGCACCAGAGCGCAATAAAACAAATACACAAAAAAACAAAACCAAAACTATTTTTCCCTACAAAATAAAGCATAAAAAAAATAAAAACGAAACAAAGGCATTGGACGATAAAACGTTCCAACCCGCCGTTACTCATAAATTTACCCGGTGGGTTAATTAGTGCATACCGTTCTTGCTCAATCTCATCAATAGCAGACAATATTTCGTCTGACGGTTCAAAAACAGGCTCTCTATTTTTCTGCTTAGATAACATTTAATTGTCCTGCTCCGCTATTGAAATATTTATGCTTTAATACCAATGGAATACTACGACTTCCAAATAATGCTGTTTAGGTTCAGTTCATTGACGATAGCCTTTAATTGATGAATAGCCATATAAGTTGCTTTCGTTTGTTCATAAATACTTTTATCAATATCAATGTCAAATAAATTCACTTCTGTATTTCTGAAGTTGCCCAAAAACATAATCTTACTGTCCTGAAACCAAAAGTATCCTTGCAGAATTGTATTGATATTCAACATTTTTTCCATAAAACTAGGCGTTAATATATAGCGACTCTCAACCTCATTGTGGCTGTAAGTCTCCCATGTCTCATTAAATTTCCGATTTTCCAATAATATTTTTTTTGACGACAAGGTATTAATTTTCAGGGGAAAGTCAATCGATTTAGATTTTAATACCGTATAAGCGTCTAAACGCTTGTTAAAATCGGCGACAAAACAAAAATAACTATTTTCCTCGCGTTTTTTATCAAAAGCATTGCCCAATAGTCTGAATACTGCGCCTAAAGAGGTCGTATTGCTTCTGTTACCATAGATCACTGTCCCTAAATCTGGCCTTATTTGAATTTCACCAAAGGCCATATCGACGCCGTTAATTTTTCCCTCAACCAAATCTTCCGAGTTTTCTACTTTTAATTTGGGAAAGGCGTTAGTGAATTCACGCTGATATTTTGTAAAAATACAACCCCGTCTTGAGTATCTGGAGGCTGAGATAACACCATTAAGCATCGGCAGAATAACTTGCTGAATATAAATAGAATGTTGTCTTTGTAATGCTGTTTTTATTTTATACAGCACATAAAAAAAATAAGAAAACAAGGCGATACTGACTACATCAATATAAGACTCAAAAGATGAACCAAACAATAAGTACAATAACACCAGAAAAGCGATGAGAATAGCACCATTGGTTTTAATATACCAATTGACGCCTGAGGACTTAATCAGTCTCCTCCTTATCATTTCTATTTTGTTAATAACAGACAGCATCTCCATCGAGGGATCAAAAACAACCTCCTTATTTTTCTGACAAAATGACATATAATCTTTCAACGTTGAAAAAATAACTATTTTTTGAACATCTCTTTAACATTAACATTAACTCTCTCAGTTTCTGGTGTCTTTAGGACTGCTTGTTTTTCGTAGCGAAGCATTTGTGCCACGAAATTACTGGGGATTTGTTCACAAGCATTATTAAAATTGGTTACCGCTTGATTATAGGTTCTTCTCGCCGCGCTGAGTTGGCCTTCTGTCTCTGCCAATGCTTGTTGTAGTTGCAGCATATTTTCACTGGCTTGTAATTCCGGATATTCTTCTGCTGAAACGACAATACTTTTGATGGCACTGGATATTTTCTCGTTAATATCCAGCTTATCTTTGACATTATTGGCATTGAGGGCATCGCTTCGCAACTGAGTTACATTAACCAATGTTTCTTTCTCATAATCCATATATTCTTGTACCATGGCGACTAAATTGGGAATTAAGTCATAACGCTTTTTAAGTACTGAATCAATCATGCCCGAAGCATTGCTGATCTCGTTTTTTTTGGCAATCAACCCGTTGTATAACAAAATAAACAGAGCAACAATGACAACGACAACAACAAGCAACGTTAATAAAAATGACATAGTAAAACCTCCATTCTGTTATAAATGCCCTACATTGTAACAAATTCATAGTATTAGTACAGCCAGAACCACCCCAGGAGCAATACGCTCTCACGCTATGCCAATCATTACTTCTGCGTAAAACGAATGATTTGGCGGCGATTACGTTTGGTTGGGCGACCTTTATCGGTGTGGGAAGTGTGTTGCTTGGCAAGTTTTCGCATTAGGGCTTCTTTTTCCCTTTTTTCAATACTTTCAGGTAGTTCTTGATAGAGGGTTTGAGCAATGCTGAAACTGCCCCGTTTGTCAGACAGTGCAAGAACTTTAACCTCAATCTGTTGATAGTTTTTGCTGATACGGATAATCTGCCCGATTTCTACGGCTTTGCTCGGTTTGCACCGCTGACCGTTAACGTAAATTTTTCCACCTTTGATAGCACCGGTAGCAAGACGGCGTGTTTTATAAAAACGCGCCGCCCATAACCACTTGTCCAGACGAACCGAGAGATTTTCCGGCATCGATTAGTCACTGTCTCTTTGCATATCTTGAAGCTGTTCTTCTTTGATACCGGATACCTTGGTATCGGACACTTCCCCATTGGGCACTTTGTGATGGGACACCTTATTACCCGCCGCTTTGTGCTTGTCTTGCTTATTACTACCGCTGTCAGTCGCCGTTGACTTTGGTGCTTTATCCTTAGCCGCCTCGGTATCACTTGCTTGTTGTGATTTTTCCTCATCATCACCCGCATCGCTATCCGCTTGTTTTTTTTCTTGTGCTTCAATATGCACCGTATCAGGCAAAATGATATTAAGTTCCAACACTTCGGAATCCCCTTGGTTGGCGATATTGGTATTGATATCGGCAATATCAACCTCAACATATTTGTTCACCACTTCCAAAATCTCACGACGCATTTGGTTAAGAAACTCGGGACGCTTGGCATCGGAGCGTGAATGTTCGACAATAATTTTCAGGCGTTCTTTGGCCAAATTTGCCGAAGGCGCTTTCTTTCTTCTAAAAAGACCAAATAGCATAAGTATCCCTCCTTAACCAAACAAACGAGCGAAAAAGCCTTTTTTCTTGGCTTCTAAAAAGCGGTGCGGCACATCATCGCCAAGAAAACGAGAAATCAAATCGGAATAGGCTTGCCCCGCCGATGTATTACTGTCCAGAATTACCGGGTCACCTTTGTTAGAGGAGGATAAAACAGCTTCCGATTCGGGAATGACACCCAATAACTCAATGCTCAAGATCTCAATAATATCCTCAACCGACAGCATTTCGCCGTCATCAACACGTTCAGGATGATAACGGGTAATCACCAGATGTTGCTCGACATCACGGCCTTCTTCAGCCGCTTTGGATTTGCTATCCAAAATACCCAATATGCGGTCGGAATCACGCACCGATGAAACCTCCGGATTGGTGACAATCAACGCCTCATCAGCGTAATACAGGGCTAAATAAGCACCCCGCTCAATACCCGCCGGACTGTCACAAATCACGTAATCAAATTCCTCTTCCTTCAATTCCTCAATGACTTCCCCGACGGCTTCTTTTTCCAAAGCATCTTTGTCGCGTGTCTGAGACGCCGGCAGAATATACAAATTATCAACCCGTTTGTCTTTAATTAAAGCCTGTTTAAGCGTTGCCTCACCTTGGGTGACATTAACAAAATCATACACTACACGGCGTTCACAACCCATAATCAAGTCTAAATTGCGCAAACCCACATCAAAATCAATCACTGCCGTTTTATAGCCACGCATCGCCAAACCTGTGGCGAAACTCGCACTGGTCGTGGTTTTCCCTACACCACCTTTTCCCGATGTTACAACAACAACTTTAGTCATTTTGCCTCCAAAATAAAAAATAATAATAGGCGTATTATAGCGTTAAAAAACAAATTTTTTCATCTTCTAATGAAATTTGTACCATTTTGTGCCGGTATTGTTCATCAATTTCTTCATTCGGTTTATAATTACCGGCAATAGAAATCAATTCCGCTTCCAATTTATGGCAGAAAATACAGGCATTTTCGTCTCCTTTGGCACCGGCAATTGCCCGGCCTCTTAACGCTCCATAGATATGAATATTACCGTCGGAAATCACTTCAGCGCCGACACTAACCGAGCCAACCACAGTTAAATCACCACGCGAATAAACGCGTTGCCCGGAACGCACAGTATGCTTAACCAACTGGTTACCCAACGATATATCCACGCTTTCCTGATGCTCGGCTATTTTGCGTGGCACGTCATAATTACCGGCCTTGCCTGCTTTTTTTGTCGTAGCAGCGGGTTGATTAACCGCAGTTGGGGTCGGTTCGGTAATTTTTTTGATGACTTTTTTCAATTTTTTATTTTCTGTCGACAATTCCACCAGAGGAATTGCTCCCACCCCCTGCTCAACTGCCAGCTGGCGATGGGTTTGTTTATTGCTCATCACAGCAACCAAATTAACCCCCTCACCCAGTAAAAACGATTGCAATTCTTTAATCGATAATGTCAGCTCTTCTTGTTCAAAAGCAGTCAAATCGGCAATTAACTGCATGCCGATGAACATCATCGGTGCCTGTTTAAACTTATCCCTCAACATAACCTTAATGCTGTCAATATCTTGTGAATGTAATTGCAAAAGCGTAAAGGTCGGTAAATTACTTTTAAAAGTCAACATGGTATTCTTCATAATGTATATCGGTAAAAATTTAGGTTTCAATGCCGGCTAGCTTATCACATTTTGGCTTTTTTTCCTTAGATTGATGCGTTTCTTTTTCCTCGCTGACCTGACTGATGTGGGCCACCGCTTCCGATTGGTAGTTAAAAATATTTTTTCTGCCGCCCAGTTGCTTCCAGTACGGACTTCTTAATAAATAAGCCCGAACCTCTGCCGTCAAACCTGATAAATATAAGTCCCCACCGGATTTCTTACAGCTTTTTTTGATTAACAGTAACAACTCAACCCCGGAAATATCAACCAAATTAACCCCGTCACAAATCAACAAAATATTTTTGCGCCGCAAAATCCCACGTTTTTCCAACACGGTACGAATATGATTAACCGAACCAAAAAAAATAGAACCGTCAATACGGATAATACTCAGCTCCGGATAGGGATTTTCCCTTTTCGCTGATAACGGAATTAAGCGTTGATACGGGTCTAATTTATCTACGGTTAACTTAATGATTTTAGGTGTCGAGGTTTTTTGTAAATACATCAACAAAGATAAAAACATACCACTATAGATAGCAAATTCAAGGCTTAAAAACAATGTTGATAATAACGTCACCACAAAAACAGCGGTTTCGGTACGGCTGGTCTTAATCAGTTTACGAATGTGGGCCATATCAATCAAACCCCAACCAATCAACATAATAATCGCCGACATTGACGCCGTCGGCAAATAAGCGGTAACATTGGTGGCAAATAACAACAGCAATAAAATAAAACCGGAGGCGATAATACTGGACAGCGGCGTCACCGCCCCGGCCGAGTAGTTGACACCGGTCCGGGTAAATGAACAGGAAGAGAAAAAGCCACTGGTTAAGCTGCAAGTAATATTACTTAACCCTTGAGCAATAAACTCTTTATTGGCATCAATATGCTGTTCCGTTTTGGTGGCAATGGTTTTGGAAATGGACACCGCTTGAATTAATCCCAAAGTGGCAATAGCGATGGCAGAAGCGAACAATCCACGGGCCTGAAACCAAGTCACTTCGGGAACGACAATACTCGGTAGCCCCTTGGGTAGGGCCCCGACCATATCCGGCTCCTGCAGGTACAAAAACTGTGTCATCAGTAATGAAACGACCGCCCCATAAATCATGGCAATCAAAAAATAAGGCAGACGTTTGTAAAAATGCTTACATAAAAGTGCGACCAGTAAAGTTGTCAGGGAAATAAACAACACCGATAAATTGGTTTCATCAAGGTGCAGATAAGTCTGATACAGCGATTCGAGCAAATTCTGTTGCCGTGGTAGTGACAAGCCCAAAAAAGCTTTTAATTGACTGGTGATAATCAGTAAAGCCGCACCACAGGAAAAACCCAATATCACCGTATGCGAAATAAAATCCACCAAATGCCCCAAGCGAAAAACCCCCAATAAGAGCTGCATACAACCGGCAATCAAGGTGAGTATCAGGGCGTAACTAACAAATTGTGGCGTTTGCGGTACGGCAGCGGCGGTATCACTTAAAATACTCATAATCACAATCGAAGTTGCCACGGTCGGGCCGGATACCGCATGCCACGAGCTGCCAAACAAGGCCGTAACTACCGGCGCAACCATGGCCGCGTACAAACCAAATTCCGGGGGCAATCCGGCAATTAGGGCAAACGCCAAGCCCTGCGGTAAGGCAAAAATCGCACTGGTGAGTCCGGCAGACACATCCATTTTGATATTTTTAGGAGTCACTTGGGGCAGCCACAACAAAAAGGGGAAGAAGGCCGGCAACAGCAGCGATAACCGCTGTAAAAGTTTCGGTAGGCGCTTGGGATTAGCGTTGGAAACAGATGATTTAGTCATTCCTTTTTTTATTGTTTCTAATAGGGTGAATACCGCCCGCCGATTATAACATTATTTACAAAATTACGAAATCTTATAAGCACCCTTATTGCTGCAGCAAAAAGCCGAGTAAGCAACGTTACCCGGCTATCACCCAAACGAATAAAACCAGGTAGTGTAGTCACGAGATATTGTTTTTTGTCGGTGGGCAGAATGTTTCCTTCTCTGCGTTGTAAATGCTCGACATTACTTGTAGTGCCTTGCGCCTTACGCCTTGATAGGAAAACACTCTGCCCACCGACAAAAAACAATATCTCGTGACTGCACTACCTAGGAAACTTTGCCAATACTATCAACAGAAATTGTTACTGTATCAGCCTCTTTTAAATACTGGTCCAGTTGGTCAAAATTTAAATAGCGATAAGTATCGGCCTTGTCTTGTTGTAAATCCGCTGCATAAGATAAATATTCGTTAACGCTGGGTAGTTTCCCCAATAAAGCGGCAACCGATGCCAATTCCGCCGAGGCCAGATAAACATTTGCCCCTTGTCCCAGACGATTAGGGAAATTACGCGTTGAGGTTGATACCACCGTACACCCCGGGGCGACACGCGCCTGGTTACCCATACACAGCGAGCACCCCGGCATTTCGATACGTGCACCGCTTTTGCCGTAAATATTGTAATAGCCTTCCTCGGTTAATAAAGCGGCATCCATTTTGGTTGGCGGAGCAATCCACAAACGTGTCGGGATGACATCATCAAATTTATTGAGTAATTTACCGGCAGCACGGAAATGCCCAATATTGGTCATGCACGAACCGATAAACACCTCATCGATTTTATCACCCTGCACCTCTGACAGTAGACGCGCATCATCGGGATCATTCGGGGCGCATAAAATCGGCTCTTTAATCTCGCTCGTAATGCGACGTTCCAGGGTGCGACGGTCACCATAGCCTTCGGCAATCATCCATTTAAGTAATACGATATTTGAATTTAAATACTCGATTATCGGTGCTTTATCCAATTTAATTGTACAGGCCGCCGCCGAACGTTCGGCAGAGGCATCGGATAATTCAAAGGCTTGCTCAACTTTTAGATTTTCCAACCCTTCAATTTCTAAAATACGCCCTGAAAAGATATTCTTTTTACCGGCTTTTTCAACAGTAAGCAGACCCTCTTGAATAGCATAGTAAGGGATGGCGTGTACCAAGTCGCGCAGGGTGATGCCCGGCTGCATTTCACCTTTAAAACGCACCAATACCGATTCCGGCATATCGAGTGGCATCACGCCGGTTGCCGCGCCAAAGGCAACCAAACCGGAGCCTGCCGGGAAAGAAATACCAATCGGGAAACGCGTGTGCGAATCCCCGCCGGTACCGACGGTATCAGGTAATAACATGCGGTTTAACCACGAATGAATTAATAAAATCGGGCAAGGTATGGTGCGTTTTAACATCAACAGGTTTTGGATAGGCCGCCGTATGACAAAACGATTGCATAACTAAATCGGCGGAAAAACCCAGACAAGCCAAGTCTTTTAACTCGTCACGCGTCATCGGTCCGGTGGTATCTTGCGAACCCACTGTGGTCATGCGTGGCTCACAATACTGCCCCGGACGAATACCGGCAACACCACAGGCTTTACCGACCATTTTTTGTGCCAGGGTGAAGCCTTTATCGCTGCTGTCAGCATCGACCGGTACACGGAAAACACTACTTTCAGGCAGCCCCAACGATTGTCTGGCTCGATGCGTCAGTCCCCGCCCGATAATCAACGGAATACGCCCGCCGGCTTGCACTTCATCAAGCAAAATATCGGTTTTTAAGCTAAATTCCGTAATGACCTCATCGCTATCGTGCTTGCAGACCTTGCCCTCGTACGGATAAATATCAATGACGTCACCCATATTAAGGTTGCTGACATCCAACTCAATTGGCAAGGCTCCTGAATCCTCCACCGTGTTAAAGAAAATCGGCGCAATTTTGCCACCCAAGACAAAACCACCATCACGTTTATTGGGAATATAGGGAATATCATTACCCATCAACCATAACACCGAGTTGGTTGCCGACTTGCGCGATGAACCGGTACCGACCACATCGCCGACATAAGTCAGGGGAAAGCCTTTTTGTTTCAGTTCTTCAATTTGCCGCATCGGTCCGACTTCACCCGGCACATCCGGGACAATGCCGTCACGTTCGTTTTTTAACATCGCTTTGGCGTGCAACGGAATATCGGGGCGCGACCAGGCATCTTGAGCCGGCGATAAATCATCGGTGTTGGTTTCTCCGGTCACTTTGAAGACGGTCAGCGTTGCTTTCTCAGCCAAAGGACTGCGCGAGGTAAACCACTCGGCATCAGCCCACGATTGAATGACTTGTTGGGCGTATTCATTGCCAGCTTTGGCTTTTTCTTCGACGTCGTGAAAACTGTCAAACATCAATAAGGTGTGTGATAGCGCCTGCACTGCGGTCGGGGCAAGTTCGCTATCATCCAGTGCTTTAATGAGCGGTTCAATATTGTAGCCACCCTGCATTGTGCCCAAAATTTCCACCGCTTGTACCTTATCAATCAGCGGTGATTGCTCATCGCCGCTACTTAGGGCGGACAAAAAAGAGGCCTTCACATACGTTGCATCGTCCACCCCTGCCGGGATGCGTTCCTTAAACAAAGTGAGTAACTCATCCGCCTTGCCTTCGGGTGGATTTTTGAGCAATTCAATTAATTCCGCCGTCTGCTCTTTATCTAATGCGAGCGGCACGATATCCTGTGCCTTTCTTTCTTCAACGTGTTGTTGATATTTTTGTAAAAATTCTGACATACCTGCCCCTAATTCATGCTGTTATTTTAATTTTTTAATCCAGTTAATGTCGTGCAAATTCCTTAGCTGTCTTTTAGGAATAATTGCAATGAACCAGCATTTTATCATACTTTTATTCAAGTTGTGTTATCGATTATCAGTAAAAGTGATATACTGGGAGCCCGTCAACTATTAATTCGTCTAACAAAGAAGCAATACCATGATAAAACCACAACAATTAACCCTGTATTATTCACCACATTGCCCTTTTTGCCATCGCGTTTTAGATGCTTTGCGGGAATTAGGGTTGACACCTGACCTGGCGAGCAACAGCGCCGGAGGTATTGCCCTGAAAAATACCTTTTCCGATAAAGCGGCGAAAAACGCACTAAAACAGGGGGGTGGGAAGAGCACGGTACCTTGTCTGCGTATTACACGCGGGGAAAAAGTTGAATGGCTGTATGAATCTAGGGATATTATCGCCTTTTTGCAAGCACAGTTAAAATAGCATTATCAACCCATTTTTATTAAAAGTGATATACTGAACGGGCAATCAGTAATCGTTTAGTTAAGAATTTAGCAAAAATCACACAAATTTTTATTATGTTTAATTTCAGAAAAAAGAAGGAAATCAGTATTGATAGCCTGGAAAAAGGTGGCAGCAGTATTTTTTCGGATATCGATACCTGTCTGTCCTCCGGTTACCCGGAAGATGCCGTCAATTTAATAGAAGATGCACTGAAAAAAGTCAGCAAACACCAAGACAAATTAAAGCTATACCTGAAATTGGAGCAGGTTTACGTTTCTACGGACAAGCCTGATATGAAGATACAGACATACAAGCGCTTATCTGAATTTATTTTGACAGAAGCCCCACACCTGAAATTTGAGGTTATCCCGCAATCGCTTGAGCTGTATAAACAAGGTGATTACACCCCTGAACCCGAGGAAATTAAGCCGCTGGCGGAGCTCGCCTGTGAAAAAAAAGACTATTCGACAGCCTTAAAATTGATTTCTGGTTTTGTGAAAAAGCACGCGGGACACGCGGATTACGATGACAACTATCTTATTGCGGCAAAATGTTTTGCGGCCCAAAAAGCCTATGCAAAAGCCGTCAAAATCTACCGCAATATCCTTAGTAAATTGGAGGCAACTGACAGCAGGTATCTTGATGTTAAGAGCGCACTGCTGTTGGTCAACCAAAAAGCCAAAAAGCAGCGACAGCCGTGATTTTCGGATACCTTGACAACAGGCGACACCCTCGACAATAACAATATGATAACATAGCCAGCGATACTCACCGGGTCGTTGGTTTTAAATGGTGGACACTTTGTAACGTTTGCTTTAGCTGGTTCGGGTAAGTCGTGTAAGCACAAAAATACCGGCAACAAAGCAGACGCTGACCACTGCAAATGCCAATGCCACCGAACCGCTTAGACCTAACACCAAATAACCCACTGCCGACATAGCCGCAACAATCAAAGCATACGGTAACTGAGTTACCACATGGTCGATATGGTGACAGTTTGCCCCTGTCGAAGATAAGATGGTGGTATCGGAAATTGGTGAACAGTGGTCACCAAAAACAGACCCTGCCAATACTGCCGCCAATACCGGCAACATCAATGTCGGCTCAGCCACACCGGCCAAGTCACCGGCAATCGGCAGCATAATGCCAAATGTTCCCCAAGAGGTACCGGTGGCAAATGCCATCACCCCCGATAACAGGAATAAAATCAACGGCAGTAATTGTGGGTTTAGGTTGCCTTGAACCAAGGTGGACAGATATTTGCCCGTTTCTACGTCCTTAATAATACCGCCAATCATCCAGGCAAAAAACAAAATTAGAATTGCCCCCAGCATTGACCTTGCCCCGATAAACAAAGCTCTCCTTATATCCGTTACCGGCAATCTCTGTCTGATGACGGAAAATAAGGCCACCAATAAACCAATAACCCCACCGTAGCACAAAGACAAACCGACATCGGTATTTTCCAAAGCACCCAATAAAGTAAATGCCTTATTATCCGCTGACAAGGCTTGTGTTCCAGTCAGAATCATCGCTGAAATAGTGGCAATCACCAACACCACAATCGGTATGGTTAAGTCACTGACTCTGCCGTTATCACTTTGTTTAATGGTTAATTCATCTTCCAAAGTAATCATTTCCTCCGCTGAAAATGATTGTTCTTTTACCACTGCTTGTTCTGCCAACTTTTCTTGTTTGCGCATTGCCCCGATATCCAAATGAAACCAGGCAACCGCCAATACCATCAGCAATGCAAACAGCGCATAAAAGTTCATCGGTACCAAGCTGACAAAGGCGCCCAGAGCCGTTCCTTCAGTCATGCCATGACTGACCAAAATACCACCAATCAAAGTAATGATATACGCCCCCCAGCTGGATACCGGTGTCAGCACACACATTGGAGCAGCTGTGGAATCCAGAATATAGGCTAATTTGGCCCGTGAAACATGGAATTTATCGGTTACAGGCCGGGAAATTGCCCCGACTGCCAAGCTGTTAAAATAGTCGTCAACAAAAATAAAAATGCCCAAAAATGCCGCCAGTAATTTTGCGCCGCGTTTGCTATGAATTTTTTGTTTTGCCCAATCGGCAAAGGCTTGTGTACCACCTGACAAAGTCAGCAAAGCGGTTATCATACCCAATAGCAATAAAAAACCGATAATACTCATATTCCAGCTGTTTAATCCACCATCTTCGATAAACAGCCCCTTAACGGCGTTAGCTAAATAAATAAAAAAGTCGGGTATGGAAAATTTGACCAACAAAAACGTACCGACGACAATACCGATACCCAATGACAATAAAACACGCCGTGTGACGATTGCCATGCCCAAAGCAATCAACGGCGGCAGCAAGGAAAGTGCAGAATCTGCATAATGTGTAATATTCATAAAATCTCGACCTGTGTATTTGGGAGATTTATTACTTAGAAATTGATGAACCAAGCAATAGCACTCCATAGTTTTATTCAACAGCGGTAAAACCACTTTAACTATGACAGTATGTTACCTATTCGACAACATACCAACCGATTGCTTTGATGAGCATATCGACTTCGGCACTATCTCCTTTTATTATCCCTCATAGACATCACTCTCTTGATAATGACTGATAGATAATGCACCTCTACCCGCAAAAATAGGGCCTCATTCTATTACAATTAAAATTAATAATCCATGCATAAATTAAATTAATTTAATTGCTTTCGGGCGACTGTCCATTGCTGAAAAAATACTATAAAAGTGATAGAATGGGCCGATGAAAACCGTACTGATTGAACAAATCACTCAAGAAATTAACGCATTAGCGTCAGCGCTGAGTTGTCAGGGTTTATGGACACAAGCAACACCAAGCGCACAACAATTGGCCAGTCGTGAGCCGTTTTGTATCGACACCATGACATTTGAACAGTGGTTGCAGTGGGTCTTTATTCCGCAACTAAGCGACCTATTGAAACAACCGTCATTTAACGGTTTGCCCAACCATTCCGATATACACCCTATTGCCGACTATTTACTGGCAGCATATCCGCAAGACACACAAGCAATCACAGCAACCATTAAAAAGATTGATGAACTGTTAAATCAATTCACCCCGACAGCAGAAACAAACGCTTAAAACCACTCCGTCCTGATATCACCGGACAGAACATTATTGCTCTGATGGTGCTTGTATAAACCGAACGGCTGTTGTAATCGCAGCCAGCGTTTTTTCTTTACCCAGCAGCAGCATAATCTCATCAATATTCGGGCTGGGTTGACCACCGGTCAGTGCCAATCGCAGCGGCATACCGACTTTACCAAAGCCGACCGCGTGTTCATTAACCACATCGGCAACGATACCATGCAAAGCCGATTGTTGCCAATCGGACAGTGTATTGATTTTATCGGCAATAGCTTGCAAATACGTGACGGCATCGGCGTGAAAGGCTTTTTTCATCGCTTTGGGCGGATATTCGCTCGGCGTTTGGAACAGCCAACGTGTTTGTTTCGCCATATCTACCAGTGTTTTTGCCCGCTCGGCGTAGTAAGGAATAATCTCTGCCAGGGGATAATCCCCGGTAGTGATGCCCAAACGCTGATACTGATAAGCCAAAGCCGGCACAACAGCTTCCACGGGTAATGTTTTCATATAATGTTGATTTAGCCAATTGAGTTTTTCCGTATTAAATGCAGAAGCCGATTTATTGACATCGGTAATATCGAATAAAGCAATCATCTCTTCAATGGAAAAAACTTCTTGGTCACCATGCGACCAACCCAGACGTACCAAATAATTAAGTACTGCCTCGGGTAAGTAACCGGCATCGCGAAAAGCCAAAACACTGGAAGCCCCATGACGTTTTGACAATTTCCTGCCGTCGTCACCCAAAATCATTCCCACGTGCCCGAATAATGGTACCGTTTTTCCCAGGGCTGTAAAAATATTGATTTGTCGCGGGGTATTATTGATATGGTCATCACCGCGCACCACGTGCGTCATACCCATATCGATATCATCAACGACCACACAGAAATTATAGGTTGGTGTCCCGTTGGGACGCTGGATAATTAAATCGTCTAATTCTGCATTGGCAAAGCGAATCTCACCGTGCACCAAATCCTGCCAGACCACCTCACCGTGCAGCGGATTTTTGAAGCGGATAACCGGTTTAATAGCACTGGCCTCACCGTCTATTTTCGCCTGTGGATTATTGCGGCAATGCCCGTCGTATTTGGGTTTTTCCTTATTAGCCATCTGTGTCTCACGCAACTTGTCTAAGCGTTCCCGGCTGCAATAACAGGCATAGGCTTTGTCCTCGTCCAATAGCTGTTGCACGACTTCAGCATAACGTTCAAAACGGTCGCTTTGAAAAATCGGTCCTTCGTCCCAGGTTAAACCCAACCATTCCAACCCCTCAATAATGCCCGCAACCGCATCACTTTTTTCACGTTCGCTATCAGTATCTTCAATGCGTAAAATAAATTTCCCACTACTGTCTTTGCGAGCCATTAGCCAGTTATACAGTGCGGTGCGGACACCACCAATATGCAAATCACCCGTCGGTGATGGAGGAAAGCGCGTAATTGTCATCATATTATTATTTGCAGTGAATAAAATCAGTTCATAAAGAGATAACTCGGTATTCTATCTTATCCGACCGTTAGGATAAAGAAAAATTCGGCTATCACCCTATCGTGCAAAGTGACCGGCAAATCATTTCAGTCCTTAATTGGATTAACACCTTAAACCGAAATTGCTGTACAATGAATTCTCCTTTTTAATGAGTACGCAAATGCATATCAAAAATGCCCAACAAGCCGTTGATGATTGGATTCATGCCCACGGGGTCCGCTACTTTAATGAACTGACCAATATGGCACAACTCACCGAAGAAGTCGGTGAAGTCGCTCGTATTATCGCCCGGCGCTATGGTGAACAAAGTGAAAAAGACAGCGATAAAAATAAAGATTTAGGCGAAGAGCTGGCTGATGTTTTATTTGTTTTACTGTGCTTGGCCAATCAAACCAATACGGATTTATGCAAGGCTTTTTATGAAAAGCTGGACAGTAAAGCCCAACGGGACCATGAGCGCCACCATAATAACAGTAAACTACGATAAAAAATCGTTTATACCCCACAGTAGCGCGTTTGAGCCGAGAACACCGCCTTAAAAAAGCCCACTTGTCAATGATTGAGGTTGTAGTTTGGCTGAATTGTCACAATAATTATCAATATTTTTTGACACAACGCCGTCAGTGGGGTAAATTCTTTACTTATTTTATATGAGGTCAATACAATGTCTTTACAAAACACCATCAATTCCGCCTTTGAAAAGCGCGATAACGTTACAGCATCAGATACTGCCGTTGTTGCAGCTGTTGACGAGTCCATTGCCTTGCTTGAAAGCGGGCGGGCACGGGTTGCCGAACCCACCGCTGACGGTTGGCGGGTTAATGAATGGTTGAAGAAGGCTGTTTTATTATCATTTCGTTTAAATGATAATCACAAAATTGAGGACGGTTATACCAATTACTACGACAAAGTGGCCAGCAAATACAGCCACTACAGTGAAGCGGATTTCAAAAATAGCGGTGTTCGTGTTGTCCCACCCGCCAATGCCCGAAAAGGGACCTATATTGGTAAAAATGTGGTGCTAATGCCCAGCTATACTAATATCGGCGCCTATATTGACGAAGGTACCATGGTCGATACCTGGACGACAGTCGGTTCATGTGCCCAAATCGGCAAACACGTGCATTTATCCGGCGGCGTTGGCATCGGTGGTGTTTTGGAGCCGCTGCAGGCTGCTCCCACCATTATCGAAGATAATTGTTTTATCGGGGCACGCTCTGAGATTGTCGAAGGCGTCATTGTGGAAAAAGGGGCGGTTATTTCTATGGGCGTTTATATCGGCCAATCAACCAAAATTTATAACCGAGCAACAGGAGAAATCATTTATGGTCGCGTGCCTGCCGGCTCGGTTGTTGTCCCCGGTTCACTGCCGGCCAAAGATGGCTCTCACAGTTTGTATTGCGCCGTTATTATTAAACAAGTTGATGAAAAAACCCGTGCTAAAACCGGTATTAATGAATTGTTAAGAGATTAAACTTACCCGTTGTGCATTTAGAAAGTAAATTATTATCCAGTTGGTTACAAAAGTAAAATAACAATTTCTACCCCCAGCGGGCATAGTTATCTACACAAATTGTCCAGGATGAAAATTATAACAGATAGCTTATAAATTTAAAAACAATTTAACTATTTCAAATAATTGACCACCCTCTCCCTGTGGGAGAGGGGTTGGGGGTGGTACAACCTGGTAACATAGTTTACAAAATAACCCGGTCACATCGTTTACATTTTTTTAAACTATCAG
>PDWI01004324.1_pt1 | contig 19179 bp, 18 predicted proteins | sample 1430891 | NCBI WGS metagenome assembly PDWI01 (sample SAMN01162508, study PRJNA174530) | Oral metagenome, whole genome shotgun sequencing project. | biome: Marine environment; feature: Marine mammal; material: Swab sample of the gingival sulcus; isolation source: swab sample of gingival sulcus...
CATAAAGTCGCCAACTTGTAACGACAAATCAACACTGCCAGCTGCATTAGTTAAAAACAGTATATCAGCACCGAGCATTTTTAACAGGCGAATTGGCGCTACCACGTCTGTCATAGAATACCCTTCGTAATAGTGAATGCGCCCTTGCATAATTACTGTTGCGACGCCCTCAATATTGGCGAACACAAAGCGGCCGACATGGCTGGGTGCCGTTGAAACGGGAAAACCCGCAATATCGCTGTAACTGACGGTGCTGACAATGTCTAAGCCGTCGACGAAATCACCTAAACCAGAGCCCAAGACCAGTGCGACCTTTGGCTTAAAGTCAGTTTTGCGGCGAATTTGCTCTAAAAAACCTGTTAGACGTTTAAATTCACTGTTCATAGTTTGCTCCTTAATGTCTAAATGCTTTTTAACTAATCTTATCTATTTTAGTCATTATCTCAGCATGACTAAAGTGGAGACTTCTCGACACGCTCGAAATGACAAGTTAGGGCGTTAGTCGAGGTGACTAAATAATCACAACGAATAGTTACACTTTCTTAGAAAATTACTATTGGTCAGCAAATACCTGAATGCTATCTGGCAATAATTCTAAATTAGCAATCGGATTGCGCTGGCATTTCAATACTTCAAGCTCTTTACACCTTAGTAGCGGTGTGACATCTGTAACATAGTTGTCCGATATGTCAAGCACTTTTAGGTTCGGCAGATAGCCGACAAAATCTAGATTATTTATTTGATTTTTGGCGATGTAAAGTTCTTCTAAAGCACCAAAGTGATTAAAAAAGCGATCTGTATGGTGACCGAGCTTATTGTCTGCAGTTTCATCTTCTGATTTGGCATCAATCATACCAATATCTTTTACAATCAATTTCTTTAATGTCGTATTATTTATCATATTGTCAAAATCTACTCGCAATACTATATTGTAATTACTTGGATCAGCAATAGTCAAAGACGTTATACTGTCAGAAGCAAATATTGGATCAAGGTCATGAACGTAACTGAGTTCAAAATCAATCGTTAAATCTTCTAAATTTGGCAGTTCTGCAATTGCCGAATTAATTTCAATATCGTTTTCTCGCAACGTAATGTCAAGCTTTTTTAGCCCAGTTAAGCTAGCTATAATGTCTTTATTCGCCCAATAGTGGCCTATGATATTTAAGTTTTGTAATTGCTGCATACCAGAGATGGCTTCTAAATAATCTGTATCAATCGTAAGTGTATTTAGCATAGCAACCCCTGACAAACTTGGCATTGCCTGTTCATCAACAGCTAAATATTCGAGCTCTAGACTTTTAAGATTTTTAATTGTCGGCAGTGCTGATATGTCAGATAGTGTGCTTAGGTGATTTAAACTGAGTTCAGTTAGTGTTACGCTATCACGCAGTGGCTCAATATCGATAATTGAACAATTTTTGAGCTTTAAGCTTTTGATCTTTGGCATGTTGTTTATAAAATCAATACTTTTTAATTGTTGTAAGTTAGCCAAGTCAAGCTTTTCTATACTGGGCATGCCATAAAAAACATCGAGATTAATAAGTACCAAATCGTTACTTGTTTCGATTTTTAATGATTTTAGTTTAATCAAACTGGTCAAAAAAGCAAGATCCATTTTAGATTTAGCGTCTAAGCGCTCTAGTGATAGAGACTCAAGCGATTTTAGTTTAGCCAGTTCTGCTAAGTTTTTGTCTTTATCAATGTATTCTACCGTAAGCTTCTTTAAGCCCGAAAAGGTTGAGATTTCTTCACCAACTTCATCGCTTAAGCGCATATATTTAACGCTGAGGCCCTTTATTGTCGCTGGGTCGCTAAAGGCATCGAGCAGTTCACCAAAACTATTGCCCTTGTAATACTGTAGTTTTTTAAGATTTTGATAATCGATACTGTCGTACGAAACACCGTCCCAAACAAATTCGCCATATTTACCAAAGTTTGCATTGACGATATTAGTAAAAACTTGCAAGTCGCGCTGTTCAACACTTGCTTCACTTTCAACGTAGACTGTTTGCATGTCAATTGGCTCGCCTTGTTCGTCGACTGAAAAGGCATAATCAAAGCGCCATGGGTACTTACTGGCATTAGTCCAGTCATCAGCTGGACAATCTCTTACGACAAGCATATAACTTAGTTTGCCATAATCTTCATCTGTAATATTGCCTAGAGCTTTGTTATACACCTGCTCAACAAATTTTATCATCGGCTCACTGCTTGGCGTTGATCTATAAGTGTAAGATGCTTTTTCAATAACACTGGATGTACCAATAGAATTGATAATGCCGAATACAATAATTAAAATAGCAAGGAAGACGAATCCAAGTATACCAATATTGCGGTTTGCTGAAGCTGGTACAGGTTGATTTGATTCGCTGCCATAGTGATTGATGTTGATATTGACAACTGGCGTCTGGTCATTTTCTATGTAAAATGAAGCTTTGCAAGCTGGGCACTCGTAAGTGCGCTTGGCATCAATTTGTTCTATTTTACATGAATAACCGCAGCTCGGACACGCTATTTTATGTATTTTCATTTTTCCTCCCTGTAAAAGAATGCTGTCGTTTACTATATCTTTTTTATAACAGCAACAACCAGCGATGCCAATAGTAAAACCGCACCGACAAGTCCAGATTTAGTAACTGTTTCACTGAGTAATAGTACGGCCATAATCAGTGTAAAAAGCGGCTCGCCAAGTAGGATAACACCAACCGCTTCGGGCGATGCTACACTTTGTGCCTTGGTTTGAAAGTAAGTTGTCACCAAAGTGCCGAATACTGCCACTACTAAGATGACCTGCCAACTATTGACAATTGTGATTGGTTCAAATTTTTCAAGTGTTACAGCAATAATTAAAGACCACACTGAAACAACCAGTAATATCATAAAAGTCATTTGGTCGCCGTCCATTTCTTCAATATATTTATCAATATAGATAATATAAAATGTATAGGTCAGCGAACTGAGCAATGCAAAGAAATCACCATAATTAAAACCGATGCCATCGAGACCACTAATCAAGTATAGGCCAGCAAGTGAAAGCAAAACCGTTATGACGACCCATCGATTGGGCATTCGGCGCGTGATGATCATTTGAAATAGCGGTACCCAGAGTACCGAAAGCGCGACCAAAAAACCCGCTTTTGACGCCGTGGTATGCTTTAGTGCAACTATCGAAAAATAATAGGACAAGAACAGAAAAAAACCGGTATAAGCGCCGTGTATGAACATTTTTTTATTAAACTTTATATGCCTATAGCGAAAGGCAAAAAAAATGATAGCCGCCAAACTAAAGCGCCCTAGCATAAAATGCGATGGCGCCATATTGCTGATGAAAATCTTCATAGTAATGGTTGTCGATGCCCATAAAAATGACAATAAAAATAGCATTGCATAGGCAGTCTTTAAGGAAATAGTTTTTTTATTGTTCATTATTGCTAAAGTATTCCTCTAAAAATAGGCGCACGCCATCTTCGTCACTGGTCAATGTCTGCTGATTAGCCACTGCTTTAACAGCGTCAACGGCGTTACCCATGGCAACACCCAAGCCAGCATTTTTAATCATTTCAATATCATTGGGGCTATCGCCAAAGGCGATCACATCGTCTTTCGTCAAGCCGTGCATCTCAATTAAGTGTTCAATTGCGGTCCACTTTGAAATGCCCTCTTTCATAACATCAAGTAGTCCAATATTGGAATAGACCAAGAAAATGCCATCAATCTCCTTGAGGTCTGCTTCTACAGCTGCCAAGTCAAATGTACCATCGTCGTACATGCCAAACTTGTAAACGGTATTGCCATCTAATGTCTTTTTTAAATCTTGATTGACAATAATCTGCTTGACATGCTTAACAGTTGCCGTATCATTATAGTACTTAAAGCGCTTGGCGACGTGTTCTAAGCGATTGGCATAAATGGTATCTTCAGTGTAATAGTGATGATAGATATCGTGTTTTTGGAATACATCAATAATGCGATTGACAGTCGTCTTATCAAGTGCATCAGCGACGATGCGCTGATTGATATGGTCATAAAGCGTTGCACCATTACAGCCCACATAGCTGATATCGAGCCCTAATTCGTCTTTTATAGCCTCAGCTGACGACAGTATCCGACCAGTAGCAATAACGACAATATGGCCATCTGCTACTAATTTTTTTAGATACTGACGCGTTTCATCAGATACGGTGTGTTCACTTGATAATAGTGTTCTGTCAATATCAATTGCAATTAATTTTTTAGTCATTGGCTTTTACCTCTTTACGTTCGGTTTCAACTTTTTCTAATATGGCAAAATCGACTTCACGCAGTGCAACATCAACCCGTTCGACGCGCACTTTGACAACGTCACCCACTGTGTAAACATTTTTAGTGCGCTCGCCCAACAGGCGCATATGGTCAGCATCAAATTTATAATAGTCGTCTTCGAGGGCACTTATGCGCGTTAGGCCTTCTACGGTATTGTCTAGTTCTGTAAAAATGCCAAAGCCGGTGACTGACGAAATTATGCCTTCAAAGGTTTCACCGATGTAGTCGAGCATGTATTCGGCCTTTTTCATATCGTCGGTTTCGCGTTCGGCTTGTTCAGCGACGCGCTCTCTTTCAGACGACTGCTGACTGGCAATTTCGACAATGCCCTTTAGCTGTTCGGCGCGCTGCTCACTGAGTTGACCGTTTAACAACTCTTTTAAGATGCGGTGTATTTGCAGGTCGGGGTAGCGCCTTATCGGTGACGTAAAGTGGCTATAATACTTGGCAGCTAAACCAAAGTGACCACTGCAAATTGGCGAATACTTAGCCTGTTTTAACGACCTTAGCATTAATTTATTAATGATATGTTCTTCTTTTTTGCCCTCAACTTCGGCAAGTAGCCGCTGTACTTCTTTGGGGTGTAGCTCGTCTTGATTGCCCTTGAGACGATAGCCAAAGTTGTGTAAAAACTTATTGAATACACTAATGCGTTCAGCGTCGGGGTCTTCGTGTATGCGATAGACAAAAGGTTGTTCTAGCCAAAAGACGTGTTCGGCAACTGTTTCATTGGCCGCCAACATAAACTCTTCGATTATGCGATTGGCAATGCGCCGCTCGCGGTTGACAATTTTAATTGGCTTGCCGGTTTCGTCGAGTTCAATATAGGGCTCGGGGAAATCAAAGTCGATCGCGCCGCGCTCAACCCGCTTTTGACGCAGTATTTTACAGAGCTCTGCCATGTCGCTAAACATGTCAATAAGCTCGCTATATTCTTCTACTTTGGCGCCCTCAACACCCTCGATAATATCGCTGACATCTTTATAGGTCATGCGACGATTGGAATTAATTACCGATTCGTAGATATCGTATTTAACGACAGCACCTTTTTTATCGATTTCCATTTCGCAGCTCATTGTCAAGCGGTCGACATTGGGGTTTAAACTACAAATACCGTTTGACAATGCCTTTGGTAGCATTGGTATAACGCGGTCAATTAAGTAAACACTGGTCGCCCGTTTAAGTGCCTCTTGGTCGAGTTTAGAGTTTTCGGTGACATAATGTGCGACATCGGCAATGTGCACGCCCAAATAATAATTGCCATTTTCCAACTTTTTAACTTGCACGGCGTCATCTAAATCTTTGGCGTCGGCGCCATCGATTGTAATGATCAATTCGCTTCTTAAGTCTTTGCGGCCGGCTATCGCACCAGCTGGTACTTCTTGTTCAATGGCAGCGGCTTCGCGCTCTACTTTTTTAGGGAACGCCTCCGGCAATTTGTATTTACGTATTACCGATAAGACGTCAACGCCCGCTTCGCCGATAAAACCAAGCACTTCATTGACGACGCCTTCGGGGTTTCTTCTACCCTCAGGCCATTTGGTTATCTTGACGACAACCTTTTGACCATCTTCGGCTTCGCCAAAATTTTCTTTGTCAACATAGACGTCAGTTGACAATTTTGGGTTATCTGGTACGACAAAGGCGTATTTGCCATTGTCGTCAAATGTGCCGACGACATATTGATTGGCGCGCTTAATAATCTTGACAATTTCACCCTCTTGACTGCCGCCGCTGCGCTGCCCTGTTATTTTGCAATAGACTAAATCGTCATGCATGCTGCCATTTAAATCGCCTGCTGCAATAAATATATCTTCGATCTGTTTATCTTGTGGTATTACAAAGGCGAAGCCCTTTTGCGTACCAGACACTTTGCCTAAAACTAAGTTCATCAATTCAGGTAAGGCGTATTTGCCTTTTTTAGTGCGAATCAACTGACCAGATTCTTCCAGTTCTTGCAGCATTTCTAAAAAGTCGGGTGCTTCTGTTTTATCTATATCAAATTGCCCAAATAAGTCGATATCTAAAGCCGGTTTACCAAGTTCGTGCAAGGTTTCTAATAGCATTTGTTTTGTTACTTTCATGTGCTTCCTCCTGTTAAATTTAAAAATTCTAGTACTATTATAGCACAATTTTAGTGATATCATTATTGTAAAATTTATAAATTAACCAACAAAGCTGACATATTATTTGGTATAATGCCACTGAGGAGGTAACTATGTCACATCATCACAATTGCACTTGTGGCTGCAGCCACGACGACGTTCAAACCATTACATTGACGACAGATGACGATCAAACAATGATCTGCCAAGTCATTGGTACATTTGAACTCGATGCTAAAGACTATATTGTACTATTGCCCGAAGATGGCGAAGACGCCTTTATCTACGGTTATAGTGAAGTAGACGGCGAAGAAATTGAATTGCGTAAAATTGAAGCCGATCAAGAATTTGATAAGGTTACAAAACACTTTTTAGAAATTTATGAAGCGTAAAATTGGCCATTAAAAAAGCTCGCTATACGGCGAGCTTTTTGCTTTATTATTGCACTTAAGGCAACAATGTAAACTGTGTAAACAAGGTTGAGAATACCAACGCGACGATGGTCATCAATTTAATTAAGATATTAATTGAAGGACCAGATGTATCTTTGAATGGGTCACCTACCGTGTCGCCGACAACTGAAGCCTTGTGTGCTTCAGAACCTTTGCCGCCGTGGTGGCCTTCTTCGATATACTTTTTAGCGTTGTCCCATGCACCGCCGGCATTTGACATAAAGATAGCCATTAGTACACCCGTTACTAACGCGCCAGCTAACATACCACCTAGGGCCTCAGCACCTAAGATAAAGCCAACAGCAAGTGGTGCCAGTACAGCCATTACACCGGGCACAAGCATTTCTTTAAGTGCAGCACGTGTTGAAATATCAACACACTTTGCATATTCAGGTGTTGCAGTACCTTCCATAATGCCAGGGATTTCTTTAAATTGTCTTCTTACTTCTTCAATCATTTCAAAGGCTGCGCGGCCAACTGATTCCATTGTCAAAGCCGAGAAGATAAACGGCAACATACCACCGATAAACAAACCGACGACAACCTTAGGGTTGAGAATATCAATTGACTTTAGATTAATTGATTGCGAATATGAAGCAAACAGTGCCAACGCTGTTAAAGCGGCTGAACCAATGGCAAAACCTTTACCAATTGCCGCTGTCGTATTACCAACTGAGTCTAATTTGTCAGTGATTTTACGCACTTGCTTGGGCAGTTCACACATTTCGGCGATACCACCAGCATTGTCGGCGATTGGACCATATGCGTCAACTGCAACTGTAATACCGGCAGTTGAGAGCATGCCAACGGCTGCCAGCGCAATGCCGTAAAGGCCAGCAAAGCTGTGCGCCACTAAAGTTGCCACACTGATGATCAAAATTGGGCCGCCAGTTGATAACATACCAACTGCCAAGCCACTGATAATCGTCGTAGCCGGGCCAGTAACAGACTGTTCAGCAATCTTTTTAACTGAATTATAATCGCCTGATGTAAATACTTCTGTAAATTGCGCAATAATCAGACCAGCAGCCAAACCGGAAATAACCGCTAAGAAACCACTGATATTACCAAGCAGTTGTTGGCTCATGAAGAACGAAGCGATGACAACAATAGCCGAACTGATGTATGTGCTCATTTTAAGTGCTTTATGTGGGTCAGAATTTTCATCGCCCTTGACAAAGAACGTACCGATAATTGACGATATGATACCAACTGAAGCGAGCAGCAGTGGAAACGCCACAAAGCCAGCTTGACCTTGCGCAAGCGTAACAGCTGCCACAATTGAACCGACGTATGATTCAAATAGGTCGGCACCCATACCAGCAACGTCACCAACATTGTCGCCAACGTTGTCTGCAATAACGGCAGGGTTACGTGGGTCGTCTTCTGGAATACCGGCTTCAACTTTACCAACTAAGTCGGCACCAACGTCAGCTGCTTTCGTATAAATACCACCGCCGACACGGGCAAATAAGGCAATTGATGAAGCACCTAAACTAAAACCGGTAACATATTGAATGTCAAAGAATAAACTCAATACACCAATGCCGAGTAAGCCTAAGCCAACAACCGACATACCCATGACGGCACCGCCTGAAAAGGCGACTGAAAGCGCTTTGTTCATACCCTCTTCTTTAGCTGCATTGGCCGTTCTAACATTGGCCTTGGTTGCAACCTGCATTCCGAAATAGCCGGCTAAACCGGAAAAGGTGGCACCGACTAAGAAACTAATACCTGTCTTGTAACTGATACCGACTGATACGACAATAAATAAAATAGCGCCAAAAATCAAAAGTGATCTGTATTGCCTCTTTAAAAATGCCATCGCCCCTTGATGAATATAAGTCGAAATTTCCTTCATGCGATCGCCGCCTACAGATACGCGGTTAATTTTTAGCGTTAGAGAATACGCAAAGATAAGTGCCAGTAGGCCGACAATGGGCGCGATATAATTTTCCATTTCAGTTGCCTCCTCTACTTGTTATTTAAAAATAGCGATTGCCAAAGAACTTACTATAAAAAGCGCTGCAGATATCTTTGTAATCTTTTCAAACAGCGCATCATAGCCCTGTGCTTTTTGCTTACCAAACAATTGCTCAGCACCGCCGCCAATGGAACCAGACAACCCGGCGCTTCTTCCCGATTGCAATAGAATGCTGGCAATCAAAATAAGCGAAGATACCACTAACAAAACCGTAGCAAGTATAACCATTATTTCCTCCTTATCACTTCTCAATATTATACCCAACCATCTTGTTGATGATCGGGGTTTTTCTCATAAAGCAATTCTATCACAGCATTAAGCTGTAATCAATGGCGTTTGCGATAAATTTATCTATTTTTTGAAAAAATGAAAAAAAAACAGACTAATCTGGGCTAGTTTTAGCAACTTTTTAGCTCAATTAGTCTGTTTTAATTAGCAAGTATTATTTTAGATTGTAGAATGCATCAAGGCCGGCATAAATAGCCGTATCAAATAGCATTTCTTCTATTCTGAGTAATTGATTGTACTTGGCAACCCGATCGATTCTGGCCGGAGCGCCTGTCTTAATTTGACCGGCATTTGTAGCAACTGCCAAATCTGCAATAATCGACTCGTCAGTTTCGCCTGAACGGTGTGAAATAACGGTTGTAAACTTCGCGCGCTTCGCCATTTCAATGGCGTCTAGCGTCTCGGTTAAGGTGCCAATTTGATTGAGCTTAATTAAAATTGAGTTGGCATTGCCACCTTCGATACCGCGCTTTAAGCGCTCAGTGTTGGTAACAAATAAGTCGTCGCCGACAATTTGAAGTTTGTCACCTAATTTTTCGACCATTATTTTCCAGCCGTCCCAATCTTCTTCGTCGAGACCGTCTTCAATTGAAATAATCGGATATTTATCAACTAAGGTTGCATAGTAGTCAACCATTTCAGCTGATGAAAACGTTTTGCCCTCACTAGCCAAGTTGTAAACGCCTTTTTCTTTGTCGTAAAATTCGCTAGCTGCCGCATCAACTGCCAACATGATATCTTCGCCGGCTTTGTAACCAGCTTTGCCAATTGCCTCGACAATTACTTTAAGTGCCTCTTCATTTGATGGTAAGTTCGGTGCAAAACCACCTTCGTCACCAACGCCGGTCGAAAGGCCCTTGCCTTTAAGCACGGCCTTTAAGGCGTGGTATACTTCAACGCCCATGCGCAATGCTTCTTTATAAGTCGACGGGCCAACTGGCATAATCATAAATTCTTGAATGTCGACGTTATTATCAGCATGCGAACCGCCGTTTAAGATATTCATCATTGGCGTCGGCAATGTCTTCGCATTGGTGCCACCAATGTACTGATAAAGCGGAATTGCTAAAGAATCAGCTGCCGCTTTGGCCACGGCCAGCGAAACGCCCAAAATGGCATTGGCGCCGAGCTTGCTCTTGTTAGGTGTGCCATCGAGTTCGATTAACAACTTGTCGATCGCAACTTGTTCTGTTGCATCGTAACCAATTAATTCGGGTGCGATTATTTCGTTGACGTTGTCAATTGCCTGTTGCACGCCTTTGCCTAAATATCTGTCTTTGTCGCCATCTCTTAGTTCGACTGCTTCAAAGGCACCGGTAGATGCGCCAGATGGAATGCCGGCGCGGCCGAATGAGCCATCTTCTAAGAAAACTTCAACTTCTACTGTCGGGTTGCCCCTTGAATCTAATATTTCTCTTCCATATAAATCAACAATTACTGACATTTTGCCTCCTATCTAACATCCATGCTTTACAGCAAAAACTATTTAATCAATTTAATTTTACCAATTAGTGGTAATGGTTTCATTTTTTCGTTGGCGGCATTGAGTACGCCCATAATCATCAATACGATTATCGCTATGCCACCGATTAGCCGAACCAAAGCCCCCAACACAATTGGACTAAACTTGCCTAGTATATTAACTATGGTGGCAGTTATCAACAAGACAAGCGCCTGATTGGCATGAAACCTATTAAACTCATTCTGTCGATCAACCAATAAAGGCACAAAGAACAAAATGCCAATATAAGCAATGACGCAAGACCATTTATTGGTGTCTCTGTTATTATTATCTGACATATTCTAAAAATTGATCAGTTGTATAAAATCTTCAGCTTTTAACGAGGCGCCACCAACTAATGCACCATCGATATCTGACTGGTTCATGATTTGCTCGACATTGGCCGGTTTTACGCTGCCGCCATACTGAATGCGCACTTGTTCTGACTTTGCATCGTCATATAAATCTTTGACGATATTTCTAATGAAGCCAATCATTTCGTTGGCATCTTCTGCACTGGCTGTTTTACCAGTGCCAATTGCCCAAATCGGCTCATAGGCGATGACAACTTTGGCAATATCAGCTTCAGAAACTGATGCCAAGCCCTTTCTAATTTGATTTTCGACAACTGATTGCGCTTCACCCGCCTCGCGTTGTTCCAGTGTTTCACCAACACACATAATCGGTGCCATATCAAACTGTAATGCTTTAAGCAATTTTTTATTGACAGTTTCATCGGTTTCATTGTAGTACTGACGACGCTCTGAGTGCCCGATAATAACATAGTCAATTGCCAATTCTTTAAGCATTAAGGGTGAAATTTCGCCGGTAAAGGCGCCCTTTTCTTCAAAGTGCATATTTTGCGCTGCAATTTTAATTTTTGTTCCCTCTGCTGCTGTTTTTAAATCTTTTAACAGTGTGAAAGGCGCACAAATTGCCACTTCAACATCAGTTTTAGACACTTCGTCGCCAATTTGATTGACAAATTGCACGGCTTCGTCAATTGTCTTGTGCATTTTCCAATTACCTGCAATAAATGGTATTCTCATATTAACCTCTACTTATCATTAATTGCCGCAATACCGGGCAAAACTTTGCCTTCTAAATACTCTAACGATGCGCCGCCACCAGTTGAAATATGACTAAACTGATCAGCAAAGCCCAACTGCATGGCAGCCGCCGCTGAATCACCGCCACCAATGACTGTTTTAGCGTCTTTTAAGGCGGCAATTGCCTTGCACACACCAATGGTGCCATGGGCAAAGCTAAGCATTTCAAACACGCCCATTGGACCATTCCAAACAACTGTTTTAGCACCCTGTAGCGCCTCTTCAAACAGTGCCACAGTTTTGGCGCCGATATCAAGCCCCATTTCATCGGGTGCAATATCATCGATATCTGCCATTCTGCTCTTGGCATCGTTGCTAAATTCCTTTGCTAAGACGACGTCAATCGGTAAAATAATTTGCACACCGCGCTGTTTGGCCTTTTCTAGTAGCGCTTTTGCCAGATCTACCTTGTCTTCTTCTAATAGCGATTTGCCAACCGCTTTACCTTGCGCTTTCAAAAAGGTATACATCATGCCGCCGCCGATTAGTATTTTATCGGCTTTTTCGATTAAACTTTCGATAACGGCAATTTTGTCTGATACTTTAGCGCCGCCCAATATGGCGACAAATGGGCGCTCAGGTGCTTCGACAATGCCACCAATATAGGCGATCTCTTTTTCCATTAAAAAGCCGGCCGCCGTTTCAAGGTGCGTCGCAATGCCAACGTTTGAAGCATGTTCACGGTGTGCCGTACCAAAGGCATCATTGACGAATAGATCGCCCAGCGACGCCCAATAGGCACCTAAATCGGCATCATTTTTAGTTTCACCAGCTTCAAAACGGGTGTTTTCAAATAACAGTATTTCGCCATCTTGTAGTCCGGCGATTGCCTTTTCTAATTGTTCTCCACGCGTTGCGGCAACAAATTTGACTTCTCTTTTAAGTATTGCCGACAGACGTTCAGCAACTACTTTTAACGATTTCGTCTTTTTGTCTTCTTCTGTCTTTACCTTACCCAAGTGCGAAAAGGCAATGACCTTTGCACCGTTATCTAATAGATACTTAAGTGTCGGTATTGCCGCGACAATGCGATTGTCATCTGTAATCGCACCATCTTTCATCGGCACGTTAAAGTCAACGCGAACCAAAACTTTTTTACCGGCAACAGTAAGATCGTTAACAATTTTTTTTGCCATTTTACCTCCAATAGCTAGCATAAATAACGCAAGCGATTAGTCACTTGTAATTGACTATTTTGTAAATGTCGTTACTTTCTTGGCCAATCTAACCAACTGTGAAACATAAGACATTTCGTTGTCATACCACGACAATACTTTAACCATTTGCTTGCCTTCAACTTCGAGCACCGTCGTTGCAAGCGCATCGAATAGCGAACCATATGAAGTGCCAATTACATCAGTTGAAACAATTGGGTCTTCCGTATAACCAAGTGATTCATTGGCTGCCGCTTTCATAGCTGCGTTAATTTCTTCAACTGTTACGTTTTTCTCTAGTTCGACAACCAGGTCAACTGCTGAACCAGTAACTGTTGGTACGCGCAAGGCCATGCCGTCTAACTTGCCGTTTAATTTGGGCAGTACCAAGCCAACCGCTGCTGCTGCACCTGTTGAAGTCGGTACAATGTTTTCGGCTGCCGCTCTACCACGACGCGCCTTAATGCCTTTTTTATGAACTGCATCAAGTGTATTTTGGTCGTTTGTATAAGCGTGTACTGTTGTCATTAAGCCCTTGACTATACCAAAGTTGTCATCTAATACTTTGGCAACCGGCGCCAAGCAGTTTGTCGTACAAGAAGCACCTGAAATAATTAAATCGCCTTCGTCTAATACATCGTCGTTGACATTAAATACAATTGTCTCAACGCCACCTTTGGCAGGCGCTGAAATAACAACGCGCTTAGCGCCGGCATCGATATGTGCTTGCGCCTTATCTTTTGTCGTGTAAAAACCAGTACACTCTAAAACGACATCGACGTCTAGGTCTTTCCAAGGTAGATTAGCAGCATCTTTTTCAGCATATACTTTAATTTTTTTGCCGTCGACGACCAGTGAATCGCCCTCAAATGACACTGAATCTTGCTTGTAAGAGCCCTGTGCCGAATCGTACTTCAAAAGGTACGCCAAATCTTCAGCATTCGATAAGTCGTTAATTGCCACGATATCGAATTCGGGTTGGCCAAACATTTTTCTGAAAGCTAATTTACCAATACGTCCAAATCCATTAATTGCAACTTTTGTCACCATAATAATCTCCTCCTAATTAATTGTTATTGAGTTAACGGTTTATTACTACCCTTTACTACCTAGAATATTCACAAAATCCACTACTGACTGTAGAAAATAATCAAGTTCTAAATGCTGGCAAATTAACGGGTCGAAGCGTTTTAAGAGATGCGTTACAGCAGTATCGGGAAGACACCCGACTACGACCACAGAGCGTCGCTTTTGCGAAGCCAAAGTACTGAAATTAATTTGCGCAGCAACAGAGAATTTGGCATTTGTCACAGTCTGAATTGATTTATTTTTAGTTTTCTTCAATAGCGCTTGCGCTTTGAAGAAGCTAAAATACCCAGTGATTCTCTATATTTTGCTATCGTGCGCCGAGAAATTGAAACGCCTATTGCCGCCAGCTGATCGGCAATTTTTTGATCGCTAACTGGCTTGTGAGTATTTTCATTGGCAATAATATCGCTAATGACCGATTTTATGCTCTCGGCCGAAACATCTGCACCGCGCGCACGTACTATACCACTTGGGAAAAAGAACTTCAGTTCAAAAATTCCGCGTTGGCACTGTAAATACTTGCCGTTTATCGCCCTACTTACCGTCGATTCATGAACGCCAACTTCTGTAGCAACGTCTTTTAAATTAAGCGCTTTTAAATAAAGTGGCCCCTTGTCAAAAAAGTCGCGCTGTCTGTCGACAATTGCCTCTACTACTTTTCTAATTGTCGAACTGCGCTGTTCAAGGCTCTTTATAACATGCAGCGCACCGTTGATTTTTTTGTTGATATAACCTGCTGTTACCGGGTCTAGCTGACGCGCTTTTAGAATTTGCTGATAGTAATGACTAAGCCTAAGACGAGGAAAAGTACCGTCGTTCATAAATATAACGTACTCACCGTCTATTTTTTTCAAGAAAATATCGGGCTCTAAGTACTTGATATTAATGCCCTTGCCATAGGCTAAGCCAGGGCGTGGGTGTAATGATTTGATTAAATCGCAGGACTGCTGAACGCGTTCACAGGTTTGATCGAGCGCCTTGGCAATTTGTTTAATGTGATTATTGGCTAAATCATCCATGTGAAATTCGACAATTTCAAAGGCAATGGCATCTTCGAATCGATTCATTTGCAACTGAATGGTCAAACATTCTGCCAAATTGCGCGCCGCCACGCCATAGGGGTCAAATGTCTGCAATAGCTGAATGACGTCTTCTATTTCGTCTTCAGTCGTTTCAAACTGAGCCTTTAACTTACCCATGTCGATAAACAAATAGCCGTTCGCATCAATGTGCTGAATTAAGTTTTTAGCCAATTGATATTCAGTTTTTGTCAACGGCAAAATGCGCAACTGACTGTAGAGGTGTTCGTGTAATGTTTCGCTTGCAGCAATGATGTGTTCGTAATTATAGTTTTGTTCCGGATCATAAAAATTACTATTGTAAGAGTTATAGCTGCGACGGTTATCACTTAACCACAGTATTTTGTCTAGTGCCGCTTGATCGATTTCTTGGCTTTTTTCGATTTCTGGACGCTGTTCAGCCACGGTCTCTTCACAGTATTCTAACACCGGATTCTCAAGCATTTGCTTGTCGATATATTCTTTTAATTCAACTGCGTTATACTGCAAAATTTCTATGGCCTGGCGCAAAGCCGGTGTCATCACTAATTTTTGCGACTGACGCAATTGCATTTGAAATTGTAAGTCCATCGCTAAACCTTTTATCATTACTCACTTTTATCAACACTTATATTATATCATATGGCACAATTTTTGCGAGCAAAAAAACGCTCACAAGTAAGAGCGTTTTTTAATTACGACGCTTTCGCCAATCGTCAATCGCCGCGATAATTTTATCACAAGCTGTACCATCGCCATAGGGATTTTTGGCTTGTGCAATTTTCTGATACAATTGATTGTCGTCCAGTAATTGGCTAGCCATTTCAAAAATTGCATCTTGTTCAACGCCGCCCAATACAATGGTACCTGCCTCCAACGCTTCAGGGCGTTCAGTTTCAGTGCGCAATACAATAACTGGCTTGTCGAGCGCTGGCGCTTCTTCTTGCAAACCACCTGAATCGGTTAGAATTAAATGTGCGTTTGCCATTAAATGTGCAAATGGTCTGTAAGCGAGCGGTTCAATTAGGTGCACGCGTGCGATATTTGCCAAAACTTCATTGGCAACCGCTTTTACCTTTGGGTTGAGGTGAACGGGATAGACCACGACGACATCGTCATATTTTTCTACTAAGCGTTTGATCGCCTCAAAGATATTGCGCATACGATCGCCCAAGTTCTCACGGCGATGTGCCGTAACGACAATTAAGCGATTTGCCGAGCCAACAATTTCATTTAGGCGACTATCGCTAAATTGGTAGGGCGCTGCCGTCACCCACTTTATGGCGTCAATGCTGGTATTACCCGTTATATAAATATATTCATCTTTAATGTTTTCGGCGATTAAATTCGCCTGATTAACAGTGGTTGGCGCAAAAAAAACGTCGGCAACCGTATCGATTAAGCGACGGTTCATCTCTTCGGGAAACGGCGACCATTTGTCATTACTACGCAGGCCAGCCTCAACGTGGCCAACCGCATACTGTTTGTTATAAGCCGTAAAAGCAGCTGCAAATGCTGTAGACGTGTCACCATGTACTAAAACCAAATCGGGTTGTACTGTGTCGAGCACGGCATCAAAACCAATTAATGTCCTGCTCATAATATCAACAAGTGTTTGATTCTGCGTCATAATGTCAAGGTCAAAATCGGGAACGATATTAAACAAGGTCAGAACTTGATCGAGCATTTCGCGGTGTTGCCCGGTAACACAAACCTTACAATCTATCCAATCGATTTTCGCCATTTTTTTGACAAGCGGCGCCATTTTAGTTGCTTCGGGGCGCGTGCCAAAGACGGACAAAATTTTCATTTTAGCCATAAAAGTCCCTTTGCTAATCAAATTTATTTTTAATACTATATCTAATTGGAATAATGATCAAAAGTATCGCCAATGTAATGGTAATAGCCATTTGAATATACTGTTTTTGAAGCAATAACACACCACTTAAACCCAACAGTGAATTGACGAGATACAAAAACAACACCGTGCGCTTCTGACCAAAGCCCAAATCGAGTACGCGGTGGTGTAAGTGCCCGCGGTCGGCCTCAAAGGGATGCTTACCGGCCGCTGTGCGCCTGACAATCGCGTAAAAGGTATCAAAGATCGGTATACCCAACGCCAAAACCGGTGCAAAAAAGGTGAAAGCGGTCGATATTTTTAAAGTGCCCTCAATTGAGATCACCGCTAAGATAAAGCCCAAGAACAAAGCGCCGGTATCGCCGATAAAAATGCGGGCTGGGTTAAAGTTGTAGGGCAGAAACCCCATACAAGCACCGGCTACTATCAGCGTCATAACCGCCACTTCAACACGGCCGTTGACAAATGCAACATAGGCCAAAGTAAAGGCTGAAATGGTTGCAATGCCACCCGACAAGCCATCTAGGCCATCAATTAAATTGAGCGTATTGGTAATGCCAACCACCCACAAAACGGTGACGACAACACTTAAAAAGTCGTCCATTAATATATATTGCGATAAGTTAAACACACTTGAAACACCCAAAATGCGCACATCGGCAAATACGAGAATTAAAGCGACAAAAATTTGTATCAACAGTTTATACTTGGCTTTAATTGGCTTAATATCGTCGACAATACCGGTCAACACAATAAACAACGCGCCAACCATAATACCCATCATCTTATTGAGCGGATAGTCAATAAAGACAAACAGACAAAACATTACAGAGACAAATATGCCCAGACCACCCAAGAGCGGAATTGGTTCTTTGTGCACGCGTCGATCGTCTTTTGGCACGTCAATTGCGCCAATATGGTGCGCAACTTTTATAACTAGCGGCATCATCAAAAAAGAAATGAAAAAAGCCGCCATCATTGGTACAAATAGTTTTACAACCATCGGGTTCATAACAACCTCTAATCTTTTTACTTGGTACCAAACAATCTGTCGCCGGCATCACCTAAGCCTGGCACAATATAAGCGTGGTCATTTAATTTTTCATCAATCTTCGCCACGTAAACATCGACATCAGGGTGAGCGTTTTGAACGGCTTCAATGCCCTCAGGGCAACCCAACAAGCAAACAAATTTAATGCTTTTAGCGCCTCTATCTTTCAAAAAACTAATTGCCGCATTAGCTGAACCCCCAGTAGCCAACATCGGGTCTAGCACGTAGAGATCGCGTTCTTCGATATCAGATGGCAATTTACAATAGTATTCAACCGGCTGAAACGTCTCGGGGTCGCGATAGAGACCAACATGACCAACTTTAGCCGTCGGCAATAAATTTAGAAAGCCATCTACCATGCCTAAGCCAGCACGCAAAATTGGAATAATACCCTGTTTGCGCCCGGAAATTGTCTTGCCAGTCATTTTGGTGATTGGCGTTTCAATTTCTATTTCTTCAAGTGGAATTTCACGCGTTACTTCATATGCCATTAGCATGGACACTTCCTTGACCAATTCTCTGAATTCTTTTGAACCGGTCGATATATCTCTGATAACACTAAGCTTATGCTGAATAAGTGGATGATCCATTTCAAATACTTTGCTCATAATTACTCCCTTTCGATTGCCATAATCTTATCGACACGACGCGCGTGGCGACCACCTTCAAATTTTGTATCTAAATATGCATCGACAATGCGCTTTGCCAACCCAATACCGAGTACGCGACCGCCCAGCGCAATGACATTGGCATCATTGTGCAGCGCCGCCATTTCAGCTGAGAAAACATCAGTTAACAACGCACAGCGAATGCCCTTGACCTTATTGGCGCTCATCATAATACCTTGACCAGTGCCGCATATCACGATACCTTTTTCGCATTCGGCAGTTTGTACCGCCTTGGCTACTTTATAACCGAAATCGGGATAATCGCACGACGCTTCACTGTCAGTACCGTAATCTGTAACGTTGAAACCGCGCTTTTCAAGATGTTCTTTTAGTTCGCATTTTAACGCATAACCACCGTGATCGCTTCCAATTGCAATGTGCATAACTGCTCCTTTATTTTACTTATTCACAGGATAACGCTACAATGTGAACAAGCCATTTTTACAATTTACTTTAGTTATTATACCACATAATGACGTAAAATGACGTAATAATACAAAATATTGTACCGTCAATGAATAAAATTTAAAAATTTGATTATTGACCCAGACTACTTA
>PDWI01005719.1_pt1 | contig 19176 bp, 16 predicted proteins | sample 1430891 | NCBI WGS metagenome assembly PDWI01 (sample SAMN01162508, study PRJNA174530) | Oral metagenome, whole genome shotgun sequencing project. | biome: Marine environment; feature: Marine mammal; material: Swab sample of the gingival sulcus; isolation source: swab sample of gingival sulcus...
CAGCGACGCCAGTGCGCGGCGGCGCTTTATCTTTCGCGTAACGTTCTGCGCTTGCGCAGGTTGTCCTAGCGAAACGGTAAAGCAAAGCGATTTCAGCACAAGGCGCGTTTCAATCGTCGATAAAACCCGAGATATTTCGACGCTCGAAATGACAACTTGACTAAACAGTTACGTTAAAAATTATATCGGTAATTCTAAACACATGCCATCAAGCGCTTTGACAATTGATGCCTGTTCAATCTGCGATTTACTAAATATGGCGCTAATCGTTACAAAGTTTTCACCAAAATCACGATTTTGCCAATCGATACGATAATCAAAGAATACATCTAAAACCTGCGAAACTAAAAAACCAAGCGCTTCAAGCGAATAACGTAATTTTTCAGGGTAGCGACAAGGTTCACCATCAGCTTTGCCACACACTTTGCAATAGGTACAACTGCCCGGTGGAATACCAACCGTATTGTCATAGCGCTTTTCAAGCGCCAGCAAGCGCACATTGATTTTGTCTTTTATTTGATCAAAGGAATACATTGAAACGCGCGCATAAAGATCACACGCCTCAATATTGGCACTATATTTAAGTAAAGTGGCCGACGTAAAATTTTTGGCAGCTAGCTGATTGCGCTTTTCAGCCAGCTGTTCGGTTGGCACCGCTGTCAGTATTAAGGCGACATGGCCATACTGCTTTAACCATTTTAAACGATCAAATGAAAAATTAGGACAACTGTAATTAGTATTATAATTACTACAGTTCTTACAAAATTCTAATACTTGTAGCGGCTGATGGCACGCTAATAGCGCCTCCATTGATAGCAATTTGACGTTGACAGTTGGCTTTAGTTTCATCACTATTGCTACCCCATTCTGTCGCCATTTTCAACTTTTCTATCAGGTTTTATCAAAGCAACACCACCGTCAGAATAGGTGCCTAAAACCAACACTTCGGACATGAAATTAGCAATTTGACGCGGCGGAAAATTAACGACTGCTAGTATTTGTCTGCCGACCAAAGTCTCACAGCTATATTGTTCGGTAATTTGCGCACTTGACTGCTTAATACCGATTTCTTTGCCAAAATCAATAACTAATTGATAGGCAGGCTTTCTCGCCTTTTCAAATGTTTTTGCTTCAATAATAGTACCAACCCGAATATCAATCTTAATAAATTCATCAAACGTTGTCATATTCATATACTTCTCCCTAAGCAAAAAAGCCCCGCAGGACTTTTTACTATATTAGTTACAAGAGCCGCCACAAGAGGCACAACCACCAGTTGGTTGAAAATCGACTGGCAATACAACAAAGCCATCTTCTTCAAATTCGACCCTGAAGTCACCAAATTGCTGATCGACCCCCTTGTTGACAACAAAAGTTAAGTCATCTTCTTGATAGACGAGATCATCTGCATTAGCAAGGTCAATCACCAAGCCAAACTTCGGGCCCGAACAAGAATAACCAGCTAAAAATATGCGAATTGACTTTGGCCGATTTTCCTTTTTTTCAATTACTTCTAACAACTTAGAAATACTCTCTTTATTTGTTTTAACTTTCATCAATTCCCCTCATTTCTCTACGATTAATTATATCATAGTAACGTTCTAAAAAAATACGAGTCTTCAAGCATCTTTGCCATCATCAGTTTTGCGAATTGCATAGACAAGCCCGGCGCCAACTACCAATAAAACGACTACTTCTGTCCAATTGACACGGCTTTTAGTTGTTGCATCAGTGTTTTGCGAAACAACTTCAGCTGCCTGTTCAGCCGTTTTATCATGATTTGTCAACAACTGATAACTCTGAAGACTCATATACAAAAACAGCCCCAAAATAATGATGATGCCTAGCCAAGCAAGTGTTTTTTTCATTGTAGCTTTAGTCATAATTAAATGTCATCCTCATCCATTATTATTTTGTTGCGCGACATCATGTCGTTTCAACAGGCGTGATAATGTTATTTTTATAATTGCCCCAGTTGGTATCGCAAGCAAAATGCCGGCAACGCCAAAAAATCCGCCACCAATAGTAATCGATAATATAATCCATATTGGATCTAGGCCAATGTAATTACCCATAATACGCGGACCGATAAAATTGGCATCTACTTGTTGTAAAACGGCAATAAATAGTGCAACCCATAGCGCCTTAACAGGGGCGTAGAGCAATGTCGCCGTCACTGCTGGAATTGCGCCAATAAATGGTCCGATATAGGGAATAACATTTGTGAACGTAATAATCAACGCCAACACAACAGCATACTTTACACCAAATAAAGTAAAGAAAATAAAGGCAATTGTGCCGACGATAAGCGATTCGAGAATTAAGCCACTAATAAAATTTGAAAATATCACATTTGCTTCGGCAAAGTGTTCAATTACACGCTCACCTTTTTCTTTACCAAATAAAGAAATTGCAACACGTTTAAATAATGCAATATGTTTGCTTTTGTCAGTTAACATATAAATCGAAATAATAATGCCAAAAAAAACATTCATAAAAGTTGTCGCAGCTGTCGTAAATATCGCTGACAGATTGACAATGATAAAGTTTGAAATATTGGTCAAAGTTTCAGCAATCTTATTAATATTGCCGTCCAACACCGCTCTAAGTGGCTTAAAGTTAATCGTTTGAACGCGACCAACTAACACATTAACACCTTTCGATATTTCAACTGCTAAACTATAACTACTTTGAATAACGGTCGGCACGACAAATGCTGAAAAAATCGCTATAAAAATAATTAACAATAAATATACAGATAATACACTAAGACCGTAATTTATTTTAAATCGCTTGTGAATAAGTGAAATCGGCATGTTGAGAATATAAGCAATTACAAAACCAATGATAAATGGTGTTAACACCAAGAAAAATTTACCGACTAATCCATTTATTTTGTCAATTTGTAAAATTGCATATGCCGTGATAAAAACCGCTAGGCAAATTATCGTTAATAGCTTTATAAAAGATTTATCTGAATTTATCATGTATGGCTCCTCGTTGTACTTGTTTCTCTATTTTATTATACCTTATTTTATTATACCTTATTTTATTATACCTTTATAAGGTAACATCGACAATAGCAATTTTGACTTCGTCAGATAACGGCGAAACAAAATTAATTTTTTCAAAAAAATACTTGACTTGATGAGGTGATTGTTATAATATTTATGTGTTGTCAAAAGCAACCAATTGAAAAATTGCGGAAGTGGCTCAGTGGTAGAGCATCGCCTTGCCAAGGCGAGGGTCGCGGGTTCAAATCCCGTCTTCCGCTCCATTTTTAATGACCCATTAGCTCAGTCGGTAGAGCACCTGACTTTTAATCAGGGTGTCCCGCGTTCGAGTCGCGGATGGGTCACCATTTTTGCGGAAGTGGCTCACAATTGGCGGCATAGCCAAGTGGTAAGGCAGAGGTCTGCAAAACCTTTATCCCCAGTTCAAATCTGGGTGCCGCCTCCAATTATGTAGATTAGCATCTATTGCAATAGATGCTTTTTTTATTTTTTAAAATATATGTCAACTATTATTAAATTATTAGTTGACACAAGGTGCAATTCGTCGTAATATAGGTTTGTAAAATAATAAAAAGGAGCGTAACTATGAATAATCAAAACACTAAATCACTTGTCACTATGGCACTCTTTGCAGCACTAATTGCAGTTAGCAGTTATATTTCGATTCCGCTACCCTTTTCGCCTGTGCCAATTACTTTGCAAACTTTAATTATCTTGTTGTGTGGCTTGTTATTATCGGTCAAGTTTGCAATGGGTTCAGTTGCCTTATGGGTTTTAATGGGCGCCGTTGGCTTACCTGTTTTCGCCAATGGTAAAGCAGGTATAGGTATTATCTTTGGTCCTACTGGCGGCTATATTTTCGGCTTTATCTTCGCCGCTGGCGTCATTGCCTTACTGCGCGGTAATAAAGCAAATCCAATTAGATACGCGATTGCCGCTGTCGTTGGCAACTTCTTGGTAATATACCCATTTGGTATTATCGGCTTAATGTTAATCGCCAAACTGCCTTTAGGCGCTGCTGTTGCAAACGGCGTATTGCCTTTTATCATTGGCGACATCGTCAAGCTAATTGCCGCAGTATCAATTAGTATGGCAATGCAAAAAAGAGCTTCTCATTTACTGGTTTAGTATTGACTAATTAAAGTCAGGTGGCATCGCCGGCGTATGACGCTTGTGTTCAGAACGTCGGTGCATGCCTTCGATAATAGCTAAATCTTTTTCAGGTATCGATTCACCTCTTAAATGGGCATCAATGTAATCATAAGTTGTACCCATTTCGCCCTCATCAGTTTGACCTTGCCAAAGACCAGCCGATGGCGCCCGCTGTAAGATGCGTTCAGGCACATTTAGGTACGCCCCCCACTGATAGACCTCAGCTTTAGAAAGTCGCGCTAGCGGCAGAATATCGGCGCCGCCATCACCGTATTTAGTAAAATACCCCGTGTAAAGTTCTGCTGCATTGTCAGTGCCGACAACCAAGTAGTTTTTTAGGTTGGCGATCGTATAAATGCTACTCATGCGCAAGCGCGCTCTTAGATTAGCGTCGGAAAGACGTCTGTTTTTCTCGTCAAATGTAACACCTTGTGCAATTTGTTGAAACATTGTTTGATGAACATCTGACCAGTCAAACGTGACATAGTTAATGCCAATCGCCTCTGCCAGTTCAATGGCATCGCGCTTATCAGCATCATTACTTTTAATTGGCAAAATTACTCCCAAAGCATTATCGGCAACTGCCTTAACCATCAACGCCGCACAGACCGAAGAATCAATGCCACCGGATAAACCGACGACAAGCCCCTTACAATGCGCTTCTTCAACTTTATTTTTTAACCAATTCACAACATGATTAATGCGCTTTTCTATATTCATAAATCTCCCCTTCGTATTAATGACCTTTTGCCATAAAGGCTTCAATTTCGTCGACAGTTCTAATAATCTCTCGCGAAAGCACTTCGTTGCCATCGCCCGTTACTAACACATCATCTTCAATGCGAATACCGATACCCTCTTCTGCTATATACAAGCCTGGCTCAACTGTCAGCACCATCCCTGCTTCAAGTGGTCGCGAGCGATCAGAAATATCATGCACATCTAAGCCCAAATGATGGCTGACACCATGATAATAATACTTACTTATTTCTTCATCACTTTTAATTAAGCCAATTTCCTTTAACGCCTTCGTCAAATAGGCAATACAAGTTTTGTTTAAGGTCGCAAACGGTGTACCTGGCACCATCACCTCAAGTACTGCATCACGTGCCCCAAGCACAATGTTATAGAGCTGGCGTTGTCTATCGCTAAACTTACCGTTAACAGGATACGTGCGCGATATATCAGATGCGTAATTGTTTTCTAATGCACCCAAATCAAGTAAAACTAAGTCACCGTCTTTAAGCGGTTGATCATTTTCGACATAGTGCAATATAACGGCATTTTCGCCACCAGCAGTAATCGTCGAAAAAGAATTGCCTGCTGACCCTTCATCAGTAATACTGTGCGTAAAGAGCGAATTTAATTGATATTCAAACACATCTGGCGCTAGGCGACGCATCAGTTTTTCTAACCCATTTTTAGTATAGGCAATCGCCTTTCTAAGCTGTTCGATTTCATAATCGGTTTTAATCATTCGGGCATTTATCATATGCGGCTGCAGATTTTCAATTTTAACATACGGATAGCGTTTTGCAAAATCTTTAACCCAACTGTGTTGTACTTGGTCGGGGTCTGTCCAGTTAAAACGATCAAAATCAGTATAGATGTGTTCAACTTCTTTTGCGGCATAACCAATTATCGTTTTTTCAAAATCTTCGACATAGCTAACTTTGGCGATACCTGAAATAGCTGTAGCTTGTTCTTTTTTCATTTTGCGACCAACCCATTTTTCGACGTCATAATCGGGTTTTTCAATAAATAGTTCTGTGGTAATTTCGCCATCTAAATTCGACATCAATAAGACAAATTTTTCACGCTGTAAACCAGTTAAATAGAAGAAATTGCGATTGACGACAAATGGATGATGTTGATCAGCCGAACTTCTACTACTCGTACCCGAAAAGACGACTATCAGACTATTTGGTTTTACAGCGTTTATTATTTTTTGACGATTGTCGATGTGAAATGTTTTCAAATTTACCTCCTGATTACCATTTTTATTCAACTAAAGCAACTATTTGCTCTAATCTTATCAAATCATTTTTAATCATATCACTCGGTACCGAATGACGACTAATCTTTATCTTTCTACCGTAGTAAGGCACACGCGGCGTTACAAATACCTCATTGAGCCGTTCAATGGTCAGTGGCCGTCTGTTATTTTGATTGTACTGATCTTCGATCGCTTCAACGAGCATCAGCGCTTGTTGTAGACAAGTTTTTGAAAACTGCGTAATAGCTTGACGGTTCGTGTTTTCTATTTTGTAGTTCATATAAGGCAATATTTTATTGACTGACGGTAAAATATCATAAGGACGATCATCGGCGCTAAAGTAAGCGTCGCCGCCAATAAACGGATAAAGATGGCTTTCTGAATACCACGCACGCATATTTGGAATATAATACCCCGCCATGATACGATAGCCTTTTTTGGTTGCACGCTTTTTGCCTACGTCAGACATAACACCAACAACTACAGCATGAATTGGCACGTTATAATTAATCAAATAATCTTCTAGAGCATTTAAACGCAACCCTTTATCCACTAAGTCATCAATTAACATCACAGGACGATTAAACGCCTTGATAATGGCAACTTGTTCTTCGATTAAAGGATAATGCGGGCTCTTTTTAACTTCAAAATAACGCAAGCCTATGTCATAAACACGTTCTGTATGAAGCGCTTTGGTTACCGACTTTGGCAACACCCATCGCTTGTATATATCGCCATAAGGTACGCACATCAACGGTCCAGTTTCGGCTTGACCAGACACTACATTTTGTTGAACGACAATTTCATTTATTTTATGATAGAGCATCGCACGCTCAAAAGTTAAAATAACCGAATTGGGATAACGCCTTACAAACGCCGCAAGCAATTTTTCGCGCGAATCGGCAAGTCTATGACGGATTACTTCATTTTGACGAAATGCTTGTTTCAACATTGATTGTGCATCGAGCATAACAATAACAGGCGCTTTTATTGTGCTCAACATCAAACCAAGCGAATCAATATTGCGATAACCTGTTAGGTGCAAATGCCTGCTAATCGTCTTATCAGGGTTGCTGTTGTCATGACGATAAATACAATAGTCATAGCCACAATTAATTGCCTGTACAATCATATCAGTATGTAGCGATAACAAATGATTGTGCAGCGGCTTTCTTTCGCGCGATGCCAATAATTCGATAACAATGGTATTGGCTTTATAGAGATCGATGTAGTCTGTCTTAATTGTAGGATCATCTTTAATGACATCAAATTCTTCATTCGATAATTCACGATAGATGCCAATGCTATTGACTAAGTCATCTTGTAAATCTCTAATAATCATGATACTGAGACTTTTTTCAGTTCTGTTTAAATACTTATTAATATCAATATGCAACGCTGCTTTAATTTCAGCTACTAAGTCGTCATCGACTTGATCTTTTGAAATCGTCGTCGTCGTTATATGAGTAGCCGGCAATTTATAAGTTGGCTCGTTGTGATACAAATTATATTTTTTAATCTGCTCAGCAGCCAATTGATCAACAACGTCGTCAATATTCCACTGCTGATCAATGGCATAGCGAATTTTATCATTTGTAATTGCACTTAATTCATCATCAATAGTAATGTAATCAACATTTTTAAGTCGACTTAGTAGCGCTTTATTTTCAGTAGAATGTAGCGCAGTTAGTCCTGCTCTTTTAATAATTAAGTGGTTAACATCAGACGTCGATTGATAATCGTCTTTCGTAAAGTAGCGTTCCGACAGTTTGTCTTCACCAGTGACAATATAAACATCACAATCGGGAAACAATGTTTTTAAATGTTCAGAAGCACTGTCACATCTTAAATCAAGCGCTGGTAAGGTCGGCATTGTATAGACATGCGGTTGATCAGCAATTGTCATTTCTATTAACCGACGACGCAGCTCTAATGGCTGAGTACGACGTCGCCAATTAAAACAATCAATCGCTAGATAAACATCAAAGCCCTGCTCGCTCATCATTTTAGAAACATTGCACTGTCCTAAACTAAATGGATCAAACGTGCCAGAAAAATAAGCTACTTTTTTTCTAAACGGTATCTCAATATCGCCAATTTCATGTGCATATTCACTTAAAAAAACATAGAGTTTATTGTAGCCGTAAGCATAATTTACACTGTCGATATCATGCACTGCCGCTATATTTGCAATAATGCAAAGCAATTTTTTGGCAATTTTTTGAAAGATTTGATACTTCTGTCTTAAGTCGAGAAGCGGCGTTCCCAATAAGCCAATTGTCAGAGCATTAAAGGCGACAATATGACAAATGTTTTCGCTTTGCACAAGCGCTTTAAAAACAATACTGATCATCAAACGACGTAGGTTTTCGTCGCTATCAGCAAGTACCGAAGCGATAATACTATGTTGGACAGTTTCAACAACTGCGACTTTTAAACTATCGGAGGCTTGCCTTATTTTAGTCTCGAAATCTTCTAATACTTCGCGCTGTTCGCCAACTGGCAATTTTACTATTAAGCGCCCTAGTATCGGCGGTATGTTTTTAGTAAATTGATAATTTTCAATTTCTAGGCCACGCAACAATTCGATGACGACTTCATTTAGTTTTTCTGCTGTAAGATAATCAGAAAGCTTCAGTAGCGCGTCACCCGCAATTAATCTTATTTCATAATGTTCACTATTTTTGATCAAGTTACATAAGTGCACAGCAAAATAAAAACGATCACCATTGTCATACCTGATCATATAATCTAATAAAAAGTCAATATTTAATGCTTTTACAGCCTGCGGTGTTACACTTTTCAAGTTTTCTAAGTAAAGTGAACTGTCTAATTGTATTTCTGAATTAACAAATGAAATGTCGCTGTATTCTTTTAATTCATGTGCTAACTTCTGCTTAAAAAAATTAACGTAAAACCTGTCAGATGTTTGCTCGACGATTTTTTTTGCCATCTCGATAATTTCAGAATTGCCGGTCGGCAAGAGATGTTGCACGCAAAGCGCAGCATAAATGACTTCTTCTTGCCGATCGCTGTCGAGCGATTTCGCCAATTGCTCACCGAGCAATGACAGCTGTTCTGCTGTCAGCTGTTCAATTGGCAAATGAAGTAGTGCGGCTAACAAATATATGCGACTTTCACCGCGCAGCAAATCAAACTGTTCTAATAATAAGTTTATCGTCTGCGTTGGCATTTTAGAATCTGTTAAAACGGTTCTAAATAAATCTGACAAGGCAATGCCGATCCAGCGATTTTTTTGCCGTGACCGACTGACTTCTGGGTTTAAAAAACGATTGACAAACTGCCTTAAGATCTTTGATTTCGACAATTTATAGATGTCTGATTCAACTGATGGTGGCAGATACTTGCTGTAAGGGTCATCAAAAGATATGATAATCTGACCCATTATTTCAGCAACCTGCCTGCGCAAGCCCTCTTCATTTAATATCAACAGTTCAAATAAAAAATCGAGCACAAGAATTTTTTGTTCAGGCGTCAAGTATTTACTAAACTGCTCTAAAATTTGCATTTTACGCCGCATTGGTAAAATATCTGACGTATTTTTTATATCGTTTAAATAGTTTAATAGAGATTTTTGATTTCTAAGTTCATACATTAGCGCCAAGCTATGCGATATAGAAAGATTCTTATAGCGCTTGACAATCGCCTTTCCGCGCAACAAAGCCGGATCAGTTAGATCACTTTCTGTCTTTGATGCCTTGTCAAAACTGGTTTCAATGCCCTGCACTTGCAAAAACACCTTAAAATCGGCAAGTTTATCATAGACTTTACGATAGCGTTTTTCTTTGGCGGCATCGACATTGTCGAGCTTTTCAAGAATGACATTAAACGAATCTTCCGGTGTGTAAAACTTCATAGGATAAGGCAATGTCGGATCACGATGCTCTTTAACTCTAAAATCAGAAAAAATTAAAATTAACGATTCAATTGAAAGGCTCTCAAGTTCTAAGTCCCATGTGGAATGGTTGACAGCTATATTTCTAATATATTGAATGCCTTTTCTGTAAAACCATTCTTCGGTATAGTAATAGTGATAATAAGCAACCTTGCGGCTCTCTTCGGGGCGACAGCCAAATTTTCCAATGTCGTGTAGTGCCGCCGCACCCGAAACAATGCCCAAATCAACCGGTATGCCACTTGCTTTAACCTGACGCGCTATGAACATTGCCAAATAGTGTACACCTGTAATGTGTTCTAACGATGTATAGGGGAAAATTTCACGATTTAATTTCATCATTTCATAAATATAGTCATAGCGAAATGCCGCTACGACTATATTGTATTCGGTCGGATCTTCTAGTTCTTCAATTTCACGTTTTGATAATAATTCGAATGGATAATCATAGACAAACGTGTTTTCTGCCTTTTCCTTTTCGACTTGACAGATCAAGCGAAACAGTTCTAAAAAAACATAGGCATTTTCAACGACATTTTGATAAGGTGGAATCGTTGCATTGGATGGGTAACTTAAACTCAGCGTAAACTGATAAATTGCATCGAGCCACTCAGCTTCAGTTTGAGAAGACTTGGTCAATTCGACAAAAATTGCTAAAGTTGATTTCGCACTGTAATCTCCAGCCGCTAGTTGACTTGCCAAACGTTCTTCAAATGACTTTTGAGCCAACGTCTCTAACCAAGCATTCTCTTTTTTTACCTTGTTTAATAGCGCAATATTTTGAATTGCTTCATTTATCAGTTTTTCAACTTTCATATGCGTCATCCTTACTTAACTAAAAATGTCGGCAGTGTATAGACGTTGTGTATGCCCGACAATACTGCGTTTTTACCCACTCTTGAGTAAACGCCATAAAACTTTCCATTGTACACATAAATGCCAGTAATATTACGATAACTGTCGACGATAAGGTCGCCATTAATTAAATCGATATTTTCAGTTAGTGCCTCAGGACAATACTCTTGTAGAATGCAAGGTTTATCAAGACTTTTTTCGATTATATCGCGCCATGCTTTTGCCGAGTGTTCACAGCCAGCAATAACACCTTTCGAACCATAGTGATCAATCGGCTTTAAAATATACTTATGACGCATTTCAACAACATAATCAAGATGCTGTCTTAAAAAAGTCATATCGTATGTTCTAGGAATATGCTGATCAATAAAGGCGAGCATTTCTTCATCAAAAAATTGTCTGATTTCATCATCAAATAATAACTTAAAGAATAATTTAGTGTGGATGATTTGCGACCTGATATTACCGACAATAATCGTCTTATCATCGAGACAAGCCTGTTCAAAGGCAGGTATTTCGTCAATTCGCGCCATCATGTCACGCGTCACTAAACGTCGATAGACAACATCAATTTTTTTATTCTGATAATACAAACCATCATCATATGTTAAATCAAGCGGGTCAACAATACACGCTTGATAACCAAACTTTCTAAAGCGAGCTAAGAACTCTTCAAATTCAACCTGATTGCCCTTTTCGCTAAAATCAACAATGGCAACAACCGGTTTATCAGTTTTTCCAGTTGCTTCAGTATAGATATTCTGTAATTCGTTAACCCAAGTATCAAAGAGTTCAAATGCCGATACGCTAAAGTGAGACGCCATTTCATTGACGGCCGACCCCATACTGAAAATACTCGCCAACGCCATATCTTCGTTCATTGCCGACGAACCATCAGTATTGATTTCACAGAATTTAAAATCATCGTCAGCATAATAGAAAATATCAAAGCGCGCCATCGGCAAATCGCTTTGATAAGGCGTTTCTTTTAAAATTAATTTTTCTAAGCGCGGGTCAAAGTTATATTTTTTGCGCACGTCTGCGTTGCTTAAATACAAGTCGATCATGCGCTGACAAATTGCCATCATCTGTTTGACGATTTTCTCAAAATTAGCAATGTCTGACTCAGTATAAAACTTTGGCATATACAATACATTACAGGGTTTACCTAAATATACTGCATTAGACATTGCCACTGCACGCTTGATATTATTATAGTCCCCAATTGTGTTTTCAGGGTCATTTAGCGCTTTTTCAATAAATAATTTGTCTATTTCGTATCTGTTCATTAGTACCTCACTTTTCATCACTATATGCTATATACCCAACTCAAAAACCGATACGCGTTTTAAACAAAAAAAAGAAAAGCTCACTAAATGAGCTCTTCATTTCGTCAAAATTATCTGCCGACAGGCTTTTATTATAAGCCGTAGGGTTTTGAAAATGTTCAAGTTCGAGGCGCCAACAAAATAGTGGTTCGCAGCGTATTAAACATACGTGAGAAACGGTATTTTGTGCAGCAACAAAGAAATTGGGCATCTTTCAAAAGCCTAGTTACTCGACAGTAATCACCTCTTTACCCTTATAGTAACCACACGATGCACAAACTCTGTGCGGCACATTTGGCTCGTGGCACTGTGGGCATTCTATTACGTTAGGTGCTTTCATTTTGATATTTGAAGCACGTCTTTTATCTCGTCTTGCCTTTGAAGTTTTTCGCTTTGGTACAGCCATTCTTACACCTCCTTTAGACTAGTTGAATAAATCTTTTAGACTGGCTAGTCTAGGATCAATCGTTTCTTCTTTGCATTGACAACTCGACTGATTCAAATCAATACCGCAAGTCGAACAAAGCCCCTTGCATTGATCTGAACAAATCAATTGTATTGGTAATTTAATCATTAAATCATCGCCAATTGCTTCAGCTAAATCAATCTGTTCACCCGTAATGACAAGCCATTCCACATCGAATTCATCACGTGTTGATAACTGTCTTTTTATTTGGCCATTGACCGCATAATCAAACGCTTTCAAGCACCTGTCACACACGAACTGTACCATGCCTTCGTATGTCATTTGAATCCAAAGCCTGTCATCTGAACGATACACTTTGCCACTTGCATCAATTGATGACGATTGACCTGTCGCATGATTGCACAAAGCCGAAGCATTTTCAATCACAACTTGACAGGTAAAACGCATTTCTCTCTTTCGCCCTGTTATTACATCGGCAATATTATATTTCATATACTACCTCTTTCATTCATAGGGCAGAACAACATTATAATTATACTCGTATCTGCGCGCTTTGTCAACCTGAATAACAGATTATTGCACCAGTTTTTGGGTGTCGCGCGCGATCATCAATTCTTCATTTGTCGGTATCACCATGACTGTAACTTTTGAATCATCTTTTGAAATAATGGCGTCTTTGCCGCGCACGTTATTCTTTTGATCATCGACTTCAATGCCCATAAATGACAAACCACTACAAATTGATTTACGATTTAAAGCCGAATTTTCACCCAAACCAGCTGTGAAGATAACGCCATCAACACCGCCGAGTATAGCCGCATAGGCTGCCACATACTTTTTAACACGGCGATCAAAGACGTCGAGTGCAAGTTGTGCGCGTTTATTGCCTTCATCTGCAGCGTTTTCAATATCTCTAAAGTCAGAGCTGACACCAGAAATGCCAAGAACGCCCGATTTTTTATTCATGATATTATCAATTGTCTTTAAATCAATCGATTCTTTTTCCATTAAATACGTAATAATCGCTGGGTCGATATCACCACAGCGCGTACCCATCACTAAGCCTTCTAAAGGTGTAAAGCCCATCGACGTGTCTATTACTTTACCACCATCGACAGCGGCGACAGATGCGCCATTGCCCAAGTGACATGAAATTAATTTTAAATCTTTGATATCTTTGTTCATTAATTTAGCAGCGCGATCGACAACGTAGCGATGCGATGTGCCGTGAAAACCGTAGCGGCGTACACTGTGCTTTTCGTAGTACTCATAGGGTAACGCGTAAACATAGGCTTCTGCTGGCATTGTTTGGTGAAAAGCGGTGTCAAAAACTGCTACCATAGGCAAGCTAGGTAATAGCTCTTGCATTGCCTTAATACCCGTTAAATTAGGTGGGTTATGCAGTGGCGCAAGCGGAATACAAGCTTCTAAAGCAGCAATGACATCATCGTCGATTTTAACAGATTCTGCATACATTTCACCAGCGTGTACCACGCGATGACCGACTGCATTAATGGCCTCTAATGTTTCTATTGCGCCATGTTTTTTATCAGTCAGAGCAGCCAATACTTGGTGAAGTGCTTCTTTATGATCTTTCATAGGCACTTCAATGGTCACTTTGTCGTCGTCGTGTGCTTGATGCTTAAGTCGCGATCCCTCAATGCCAATGCGCTCGACCAAACCATTTGCTAAAACGCTTTCATCTGACATGTCAAGCAGTTGATACTTTAACGAAGAACTGCCGCAATTGATTACTAAAATTTTCATGTTTTACCCCCATAAGTTTATATACTACTCTCAACCCTTTAATTATAAAATAAAGCGTCAAAAATACAAGTGCTATTGCGAATTTTATTAATTATTTGAATGATTTTTTGATAAGTCAACTGGCTGGTGCAAATAATCTGCCCTAATTTGAACAGCGCGGTTAACCTGCGCATAGATACTAGTTGCCTTGACGTCAAGTTCAATTAAGCGATTTGGCCTGCGATATTTTTTAAGATCGCGCCCCAAATTGGTAAATAACACTAAGTCACTATGCTTTTTAAAGTGCTTAATCGCCTTTCGCCCCATGTCATTAAACGCCAATATGCGCGCGTAATCAGCTTGTTCGTCTATCTGTTCGCAATCAATTTGTCTAATACCTAATAGACTGTTGATTAACAAGCGTTGAATGCGTGTTTTAGGATAGCGCTTTGAAGAGGCGGCGTCAACTAAGTCTGTGACACTGCCGATATTTGAAAGATGATCAAGCAATCGGTTTTCAAGCCCTTCAGAAAACCCTCTGATAGACGCTAACTGCACTTTACCTAAGTGTAGTAGTACGGTATAAATTAGCGCCTTTAAGTCGTTTAAGCTGACATAAAAATGACTGTTATAAAGCAATCTAAAACTGTCGGCAGGCATTGCCGACTCGACCAACTGCCAATCGATTAGCGGTCTTTCGAGCTGGCGTCGAATTGCGCTGGCTGACGAAAAATGGCCTTGCATTTCACTATCATTGTAAGCACTACCGCATCTTTTTAAGGTAACCATTTTGGGCGCATTATTAATTTTTAATGCAGCTTTTAGGTATTCTATTGCCAATATATTATTGGCACTAAAAGTAAACCCATTGACTTCTGTATTACTTAACGCCAATTCTATTGCCTTGTGGTAGCCAGCGCCAGCATCTAAATGGCGACGCAATTGCTCTGCAAAATCAGCGTCAGGCATCGCTAAAACACCCGCAACTTTCGATAACTGCTTTATGTCGCCACTTTCTGACCCAAAACAGATATTATCGACACCAAGTCTGCTGAGCAAATTGACTGCACCGTAGGCAAATTGTTCAGCACTGGCAGTTGCAAAATAAGTCGGTAGTTCAACAACCAAGTCAACACCACAGCGCACTGCCATTTCAGCCCGGGTCCACTTATCGACAATGGCAGGTTCACCACGCTGCAAAAAGTGGCCGCTCATCACGGCCACCGTACAATCAGCAGCTGTCAGCGCTTTAGCTTGCGCCAAATGATAAGCATGCCCATTGTGAAAGGGATTATATTCGGTAATTAATCCTGTAATTTTCAACTTTTACTCCAAAAATCGACTGGCGTCTTTAATTGCCTGCTTGGCGTCACTGACAACCGTATTGACAATCTCTTGACATGACAACACTTGATTAATCGGCGTCAGCGATTGACCGGCTTGCACGAGTCCCCAATCGACATCACCTTCGCGCGGCGCCATCCGACTTGTACCTGTGACCAGTTCAATGAGTTCTGCTTCACTGGCGCCATCGGCGACCATTTGATGATACTTTTCAGTCATCTTATTTTTAATGCCGCGCACTTCGTGCCCGCGTCCGCCAGTTGTCTCAGTATCAACATCAATTGCATTGACAATTGCCTGTTTGGCGTTGGCATGTGCTGTGCACTCTTTTGATGCATAAAAACGAGTACCCATTTGCACACCTGCCGCACCCATTAAAAGTGCCGCAGCCAAGCCCCTACCATCGACAATGCCACCTGCGATAACAACAGGTATATCAAGCTGATTTAACACCTGTTCCATCAATGCCATTGTCGTCAATTTGCCAATATGACCGCCTGCTTCTAAGCCCTCGACCACAATGGCATCGGCGCCTGCCGCCTCAACCCGCTTTGCTAATTTTAAATTGGGCACAACTGGCATTATTTTAATGCCCGCAGCGTGAAAATCAGCAATGTGCGGCACGGGATTGCCAGCACCCGTCGCTACGAAGGCAACGCCCTCTTCTATGATAATCGCCTTCTTTTCCTCAATGTCTTTATCTTGCAAAACCAAATTGACACCAAACGGCTTATCCGTTAACGTCTTGGCTTTTTTTATTTGTTCTCTGACCCATTCTACCGGTCGCCCACCACTGGCAATACTGCCAATCGCACCTGCTTCAGCTACTGCTGCCACCAACTCGGCATCACTTACCCAAGCCATACCACCTTGTACAATTGGGTATTTAATGTTAAAAACTTCAGTTAATTTTGTCTTCATGTTTACTCCTTCGGCCATTTCATTTCAATATATTTGTATTCGACATTATTTTCATCTGCCGATATAAAGCTTTGCGTGTAAGGCATCATTTTTAGAATGTCGAATTGATTGTCTTCTGGTGTATATTGAATATTGTCATACTCGCCCACCGACAGCCCAATTACTTGGCGCCAAGCTTCATCAGTTAAGCGCTCGTCACTATAAAAACTAAACGCTGTATAGACAATGCCCTTAGTGATTACTGGATGTCCATTGACTTCGACAAGCGCGTATATTTCACTGGGTAAACCAGTGGCAACCTCTAAATAACCAAGCTGTAAAACAGTGGCGATATCGCAAATCAAAGCTGAACTGCTCTCTGCGACGTAGTCACCGCCTAACAATTCTGCTAGATACATGTCGTAACCAACACGCAAGCTGTCAACAAGTCCGCCAAACCAGGCGATTTTTCTTAGTTCTTCTTGGCTAACCAGTTCGCCCGACAGTTCTTTTTGTGATACGTTAATAAATAAATCAAGATACTCCGCCATGTCTTCAAGTGGACCTGTAATTGCCTTGTCTTGATAAGCCGATACATTTTGCTGCGCCATTGCGATCATATCACGTAAAGTTTGGTAGAGTGCAACGTTGGGTTCGACATAGTGTAGCGGCATGCCATCTTCATCCGCACCGCCAGCTTCAGCAAACATTTGCTTGGCGTAGAGCACATTGTCGTGCTTGAGTTCGGCAAAGCTCCCCAGTGCCGTATTAACGCGCTTTGCATCATAGGCTTCTGTCGACATAAAATAAGGTATATGACCATTAAATATTTCGTTTAGTGCTAGGTCAATCGCTCTAAACCAACCAGCGTATAAGTCTTTAATTGGCTGATTTTTATATTCGCTGTATTCTGCCCTGATATCAGCGAGTACTTCAGGATATTCTGGCCATTTTTCTTGCGGTATATATTTATCATATAGTATGGCTTCGGCCGTCTTATTACCAGTTGCTGCCAATACATCAAAGGGCGTAATATCAAGCCGATAAGGTGATTTGACTAGCTTTGTCATCATATAGGCATCGTAAGTAAAACGCTGCCCCATCAAACGAAATTGTCTTTTGTAATCAAGGTCAGTATACTCGCCGTCATCTTTTAGCTCTGGCTTAATTTTGGGCAGTGGCAATTGATTGATTGCTTCTTCAAGTGCAGTGTCATAAGTTTTATCTAATAATTTAACAGCGTCAAACCGTTCACCGTAAACTGCGTTTGTCAGTTTGACAATATCTTTATAGTTTAAGTCGTCACTGACACCCGAGTAAAAGGCAGTTAAGCCGTAGACGTCGTTCCACATTTTAGCTATTGCAGGGTCGCTGTCAATCAACTGTGCTAATAATTGGGCAATCACTAAATTTTCGCGCTTATCTATCGCAATATCAAAGCCAGATTGCGAAAACCACATCATACCCTTGAAGTAGTTGCGCAACAAAGCACTCTGTGTATAGTGTCCTCTGGCGATATACTGCGTCGCATCTAAGCGCTTATTTAATATCTGTGAACCAGTGATACCGTCATTAGATGACGACACTTTTTTATCAGTTTCTACAATTGCACTGTAATCAGCATCGACCAATTCGATGACTTCATCAGGAAAAGCCATTTGCATGGCAAGCCAATAATCACTATTTTCTTCAAATTTTTGTTTTATTTTAGTTTGGCTTTCCGAATCGTATTCAGATAGATTAGTAAACACAACATCTTCATCGTGTAATAGTTTTCCACCTAAAACTAAGTAAGCGTATAAACGCTGATAATGCGGTTTTAATTCGGCACTTGACTGTTCGTATAAACTGTCAACTTTAGTAATTAGGTCATTAGTCAACCCGACGATATCATTGTAATAATAGGCAGTTTCAAGCGCCTTTAAGCTGCCGCTATAATAGGTATGAAACATATTGAGCACGGCATCGGTTGTAACAAATACCGCACTATCGCTGTATTCAGCGCTCTCGTAAAGATGATGCATAAAGAGATTGTCAGATTGTATAACGACAAAGCCGTTGTCATTGAGCATTGCAAGTTGCGCATCGCTAAAACCGGTGTACATATCTTTGTTGATAACTTGATTAAAATTTAGTTTAGCACCAACTGTTAAATTCTCTGGCACATCTGTTTCAGTGGTATCAGCAGTTTGAGTCGTCGTTTCAACTTGCGTCGTTGTAGCAATCGTCGACGCTGCCTGTGTTGTCATCGGCGCAGGTTGATTAGTCGTTGTTTGCTGTTCAACCTGATTGGTACAGGCTGTCATCATAAGCATTGCAGAAAGTAACATGATAAATAACTTTTTCATATTCTTCTCCTATCGTAGATATTCAATCATCAACTAAATGACAATCGCAACAAAACCGAGATTTGTCGAGTAGGCGGAGCCTCACGGCTCCAACCCCTCACAGAACCGTACGTGCCCTATTAAGGCATACGGCTCTTCACGCCACCATTT